>OOAU01000015.1_pt1 | contig 175094 bp, 121 predicted proteins | sample 1670931 | NCBI WGS metagenome assembly OOAU01 (sample SAMN06348105, study PRJEB24527) | human gut metagenome | biome: human gut; feature: ankylosing spondylitis patient; material: feces | host: Homo sapiens | place: China | collected 2015-10 | reverse complement strand
GTGCCTGCAGAAGTACTGGCAGTCCGGCCTTGCCGCAGGCGCCGTCAAGGAATGATCGCAACGGTCGCATGCTGAAATTTCGGTAAAGCGCATACCGATTTTTCGGCAATCGTCCGAAAAGAACAAAAAATAAGACCTCGGGGGTGTCATCGTGGACATCCCCGGGACCATCTCAAATATCTTAGTAAATATATATACTAGATTTTATAAAAAGATTTTACGAGAGCTTTCGAAGGGAAGCTGTCGAGCTGGCATCCTCAGCGTTATAGCGGATGCCATACGCACACAAAGGAGTAATCCATGCATCGCACGTTCAAATGGCCGGAACTGCTGACCGACAACGGCAAAGGCATCGCATACGGCGGTGATTACAATCCCGACCAGTGGTCGGAAGACGTGTGGGACGAAGACGTCCGCCTCATGAAACAGGCCGGTGTCAATACCGTGGCCGTGGCCATTTTCAGCTGGGATCGCATTCAGCCGGAAGAAAACCGTTGGGATTTCGGCTGGCTTGACCGCATCATCGACAAGCTCGGCAAAGCCGGCATCGCGGTCGATCTGGCCTCCGCAACCGCCACCGCGCCGCTGTGGCTGTACGAAAAGCACCCGGAAGTGCTGCCGCAAGACAAATTCGGCCATCCCGTCAACGCGGGATCGCGCCAATCCTGGAGCCCGACAAGCCCGGTGTTCAAGGAATACGCGCTCACCCTGTGCCGCAAACTGGCCGAACGCTACGGCACCAACCCGTACGTCACCGCATGGCATATGGGCAACGAATACGGCTGGAACAACCGTTACGATTACTCCGACAACGCGCTCAATGCCTTCCGCCTGTGGTGCGAACGCAAATACGGTACCATCGAAAACCTCAACAAGGCGTGGGGCACCACCTTCTGGGGTCAGGAAATGAACGGTTTCCACGAAGTGCTCATCCCGCGTTTCATGGGCGCCGACTCCATGGTGAACCCCGGTCAAAAGCTTGATTTCGAGCGTTTCGGCAACGATATGCTGCTCGACTTCTATAAGGCCGAACGCGACGCCATCGCCGAAATCTGCCCCGACAAGCCGTTCACCACGAACTTCATGGTCTCCACCGACCAGTGCTGCATGGACTACGCCGACTGGGCCGAGGAAGTCGATTTCGTGTCGAACGACCATTACTTCCATGAGGGCGAATCGCATATCGACGAACTGTTCTGCTCCGACGCTTTGATGGATTCCCTCGCGCTCGGCAAGCCGTGGTATGTGATGGAACATTCCACTTCGGCCGTGCAGTGGAAGCCGCTCAACGTACGCAAGCGCAAGGGTGAAACCGTGCGTGACTCCATTGCGCATGTGGCCATGGGTGCCGACGCCATCAACTTCTTCCAGTGGCGTGCCTCCGCATTCGGGGCCGAATCCTTCCACTCCGCACTCGTGCCCCACGCGGGCGAAGACACCAAACTGTTCCGCCAAGTGTGCGAACTGGGCGCAGCGCTGAAAACCCTCGGCGACGCTGGCGTGCAGGGTACCGAACTGGAACAGTCCGATACGGCGATCCTGTTCAGCGCGGAATCCGAATGGGCCACACGCTCCGAAACCCTGCCGAGCATGAAGCTCAACCATTGGCATGACGTGCGCGACTGGTACCGTGCGTTCCTCAACGCCGGCACCCGTGCCGACATTGTGCCGTTGAAATACGATTGGAGCGCATACAAGACCGTCGTACTGCCGACCGTGATCATGCTCAGCGCCGAAGATACGCAGCGTTTGGCCGATTTCGCAGCTGCCGGCGGCCGTGTGGTCATCGGTTACGCAACCGGACTGATCGACGAAAACTTCCACACCTGGCTCGGCGGATACCCGGGAGCCGGAGACGGCCTGCTGCGCGAAATGCTGGGTATTCGCGGCGAGGAATTCAACATTCTCGGCGCGGAAGCCGAAGGCGAACCGTCCGAAATTCGTTTGAGCTCCGGTGCGGTCACCCGCCTGTGGCAGAACGATGTGAACGTCGACGGCGAACGCGCGCAGGTATTAGCCACCTACGAAGGTGAAGAAGCCGACGAATGGGAACTCGGCGGCACCGCCGCAATCACCCGCAATCCGTACGGTTCCGGCGAAACATACTTCGTCGGCTGCGATCTCAACGTCGCCGATCTTACGGAATTCGTGCGCGAGAATATCGTGGAAGATTCCGCAAATGTCGCCAATCCGACCGATTCCGACGTACTGCACACCGTGCGCAAGTCCGCCGACGCAACCTTCGATTTCTATCTGCCGCGCGGCAAGAAAGAAATCGCATTGCAGGGCATCGAAGGCGAACCAATCTACCTGTTCCAAGCGGAAGCAGAGGAACAGACGGGCAGCTACACCGTGCATCGCAACGGCGTACTCGTCGTAAAGCGCGCATAATTCCGCATAATTTCGCGCAATTTCGCGCAATTGATTGTGTAACACAACAATCTCACACAACCTGAGCCCGCCATTCTGAAACTCAAGAATGGCGGGCTTGCCATAACTGGTAAACTTTTTACCGGCATATTCAACAATCACGGAGACGAACATGGGCGAGTCAAAGCCGGAGCCGAAGCCGGACAAAAAACGCGTCACCCTACGAGACGTGGCCGAAGAGGCAGGCGTTTCACTCAAAACCGCATCCAACGTGATCAACCATTCCGGCCGTATGACCGACTCCACGCGAGAAAAAGTCCAGGAAGTCATCGACCGACTCGGATACCGCGTGAACGTGTCCGCGCGCAATCTCAACCGCGGCAAAACCGGTTTCATCACACTCGCCGTACCAACATTGACCGCCCCATACCTGTCGGAGCTCGCCAACCGCGTAATCGACGCGGCCCGCGGCTACGGCTACTCCGTATACGTCACCACCTACGCCGAAGGATCCGCACAAGGAGCGCAATCACTCCTGCGCAACTTCAACACCACCGTCTCGGACGGCATGATCCTGTCGATCTCCGAAGTCGAAAACCTTGAAGCGGCGGACTTGGACGTGGACTATCCGCTCGTATGCGTGGGCGCGCGTTCCACACACGGCAAAGCCGACCACGTTACCCCCGACGATATTCAGGAAGCCCGACTCGCAGCCGAATACCTGTTCGACCATGGCGCAACCCGGCTCGCGGTGGTCGGATCGCGAACCGAACCGGAGCATATCGATTCCGTGCGTGAAGCAGTGGAAGGCAATGCGCAACTGCGACTTCGCGGCGTGCTCGAAGCGTGCGCCGCGCGGGGAGCGGCATTCGATTCCCGACTGGTAATGAGCACTGGGCAGGATTGGACGATTGGTTCCGGCGCTCGCATTACGCAGCAGCTTATTGATTCCGGGATTCCATTCGACGGTATTGTGGCGTTCAATGACCAGCTTGCGTTGGGTGCGCTGTTCACTTTGGCTGCGAACGGCATTTCCGTGCCTGAACAGATGCAGGTGATCGGCTTCGACAATATTGAAGAAGCCGCATATTTCCAGCCTCCGCTGACCACCATGGATTCTTGTCTCGACTGGATTGCGCCGACTGCGGTCAGCCGCATTCTCGACCGGATCGACGGCACGCGTGTGCTGGAGCCGAGTTACATCACCACCCAGTCGCACGTGATCGCCCGTGCCACCACGCGCGTGTAGCTCGCCGTTGGTTTCGTGCCGTCGCCCTTCGAGCCATCGGTTTCGTACCGTTGTCCTTCGTGCCGTTGATTTCGCGCTATCGCCCTTTGTGCTGTTGATTTCGTATCGTTGGCTTCGCGACGCAGCTCGCGATGTTTGTGCAGACCCGAATCAACCTCGGTGTTCCGGCAATTCCTGCGCGAGGCGGCTGTGCGGACGCAGCTGCGCCGGTCGACTGTGCGGACACCGAAATGGGACCCACATCAGGAACGACCGGAGAGCGTGAGAATTACAAGAATCACGTTAAGTGCGACAATCAGCGAAACAACTACCATATTGATCGCGAATTTCACCGGACCATCCACATAATCGCCCATTAAAGAACGGTCGTGCGTGTATTTCATTAACGGAATAATCGCAAATGGAATGCCGATCGACAGCACAACTTGCCCTATGATCAGCGCTTCCGTCGGATTCTTAGCAAACCACAACACCACCAACGCCGGTACGAGCGTCACCACGCGGCATGCCCACATCGGCGCTTTGATCCGCAACAGTCCATGCATGATTTCGGCGCCCGCATATGTGCCGACTGACGTGGAACTCAGGCTGGAAGCCAGCAGTCCGACCGAGAAAATCGTGCCGATCACCGGACCTAGCACATGCTGAATGGCCTGTTGCGCACCCTCGATCGTATCCGTGCCGGTCATGCCATGCAATGAATTCGCCGCAAGAATCAATAGTGCAAGATTCACCGATCCAGCAAGTAATAATGCCCAGAACACGTCTATTTTGCTTCCGTGTAGCAGGGTCTTTACGCTCGGTTTGGGCTCTCCTGGCACGTAATGGTCGTTCACCAGCGTGGAATGCAGGTAAATCGCGTGCGGCATCACCGTGGCGCCCAGCATGGAAGTTGCCATCAATACCGTTTCGGTTCCTTTGAAATGCGGAACAAGACCTTGCAAAACTTGCGCAGGATTTGGTGGATCAATAAAAAGGCCTGCAATAAATCCAAAAGTAATCACCAGCAGCAATGCAATAATCAGCTTTTCAAAAATATGATGCGTGGCACTCTTTTGAAAAATAAGCAAGACCGTAGAAATAATGCCGATTATGCACCCACCAATAAAAAGCGGAAGTCCAAATAATAATTTCAGTGCGATTGCGCCGCCAATTACTTCCGCAAGATCAGTCGCTATTGCAATGACTTCCGCTTGCATGAAAAACATGAATCGACCGCCGTCGCCAAGTCGTTCTCCCAGGATTTCGGGAAGACTTTTTCCGGTGACGATACCAAGTTTTGCGGACTGATATTGAATGAGCACGCTCATACAATTGGCGAGTACCAGCACCCACACCAGCAGATATCCGTACCTCGCGCCGGATGTGATATTCGCCGCCACATTGCCGGGATCCACGTAGGCGACGGCCGCCACAAAAGCAGGTCCAAGCATGCCGGCAAGCGCGTGCCCGTGGCGGGAAGAGAAATCGTGATTCGCCCGTGCCGTTTCCCAGCATTCCACGCCATCCGTCGCACCCGCATTGACCATGCCTCCCATGCCGTCCATATCGTTCGCGTCGTCTGTACTGTTCATGTTCGTCGCCCTCTTATCCGAGCAATGTTATAGCGCACGAGGCTGCGCGGTTATGTTACGTACGCGCATATCATCTGTCGGCATATGCGCGACTCATGCAACGGCGCGTCCGAACCGTTCCAAGACGCAATGCGAGGCATGTGCCACGAAATATGGCCGAATTGCGGCGACCTGCGGCTAAGCTGGAACAAGCATAAGAACGGTTGAGAATAATCGCCTGAAACACAGCCTTCGAAAGGACAACGCATGGCAACTTTCCATACCCCCATGGTCACATTGAACGACGGCAATCTGATTCCGCAAATCGGCTTGGGCGTGCTGCGTATCGACGATGAGGGCGTTACCCCCGTAGTGGAGAGTGCGCTGGAAGCCGGCTACCGTCATATCGACGGCGCGGCGGGGTACAACAATGAGGCCGGCGTGGGTCGCGCGCTGAACAATGCGGGATTCACGGAAGGTGAGCAGCGCAAAAACCTGTGGGTTACGACGAAACTGCGCGATTCCGAGCAGGGGTATGACAGCGCACGCAAGGCGTTCGACCGCCAGCTTGGCTTGCTGCAGCTCGATTATGTCGACATGTACATGCTGCATTGGCCCACCCCGTTCGACTGGCGTTCCAGCGAAACGTGGAAGGCGTTCCAGGAATTCCGCGCGGAGGGGCGCGTGCGCACGCTGGGTGTGTGCAATTTCCTGCCCGAGCATCTCGACCGCTTGCATGAGGAGACCGGCGAATATCCTGCCGTCAACCAGATTGAGCTGCATCCGACCTGGCAGCAGCGCGAGGTCGTGGACTATTGCAAGGCGCACGGCATTGCCGTGGAAGCATATTCGCCGATGGCTCGCGGTGCTGATTTGAACGCCGGAAATGGTGCGATTGAGCGCATCGCAGCGGAGCATGGGGTTACCCCTGCGCAGGTGATTCTGCGTTGGCATATCGAAAATGGCACGATCATCATCCCCAAGTCGGTGCATGCGGATCGGCAGAAGCAGAATCTCGATTTGTTTGGATTCGTGCTCACCCCTGAAGAACATGCCGCGATCGACGCGCTTGACGGTCCGACGCGCGCCGGACATGATCCGATGACGTTCACGTACGCCTGATACTCCGTAATTCCGTAATTTCGTATTATTTTTAATAATTATGCCTCGAAAGAATAATCGTAATTCTTATAATTATCGGAATATTGAACGCGACGTGCGTGATATCCAGCGGGCCGGCAAACGGTTCAAAAAAAGTTGGATCAACGCCGACGGTCCGCTGGAACGTATTCTTATTTTGCTGGTAGTCGTTGCGGTAATCGGCGTCACTATCGGCATGCTGCTGCCGAAAGTCAATCCGACCGTAGGCGAAATCACCGGCGAGTACACGGCAACCGGCACAGCTGCGGAAACGTTGGAAAAACTTACCGTCGACGACAATCCCAGCAAGGCCGGATATGATCGCGATGCGTTCGGATTCCGCGAAACCGACGACGATGGCAACGGTTGCGACGTGCGCGAAGACGTGCTCGCGCGCGATCTGACGGACGTGCAATATAAGAACGGCCGTAGCTGCCAGGTTGCGTCGGGCACGCTTGACGATCCGTATACCGGTCAGACCATCCAATTCGTACGTGGAGTGAAAACGTCTTCGGCGGTGCAGATCGATCATGTGGTCGCGTTGGAAAATGCGTGGCAGTCGGGCGCGAACACGTGGGATCATGCGAAGCTGTACCAATTCGGCAACGACATGTACAATCTGCTGGCCGTGGATGGGCCCGCGAATCAGCAGAAGGGTTCCGCTTCGGCCGCATACTGGCTGCCGACGAACAGTGAATACCGTTGCGATTACGTGGCCCGGCAGATTGGCGTGAAAGACAAGTACGGGCTGACTGTCACTTCGCAGGAAAAGCGGGCGATGCTTTCCGTATTGCACGGTTGCCCAGCGCAGGAATTGCCGGAAAGCTGAAGCTGCTCATTTAGGCGCGGATATTTGCGGGTGCTGGCTGGGAACGGTCGTAGTTGTAGACGGTGAACGTTCCTTTGTTGAATCGTTTGGTTTCGTACAGCGCCAAGTCGGCCTGTGCGACGCATTGGTCGAAATCCACGCTTCCGATCGCGTCTCCATCGGCGCGCCCCGTGCCAAGGCTGGCACCGTCAGCGGCTGCAATGCGGCACACGCCTACGCTGCAATGCACGTCTTGCCCGTGCTGTTCCGAGGTGCGTGCCAACTGTTGGAAGAACATGCCCAGCGTGGTTTCAAGCACCTGTTCGCTGGCGGTGTTTCGGATGAGTGCTATGAATTCGTCGCCGCCGTATCGGCAGATAATGTCATCTTGCCGGTAGATGTGCCGAAGTTGGGATGCGACCTCGCGGATCCAGAAATCGCCGACCGTGTGTCCGTATGTGTCGTTGATGGTTTTGAAATCGTCGATGTCGACGAACATCAGCATCGCTTCGTCGTGCGAATCCATGCGGTCGAAGTATTTGCGCATGTGTTTCCATCCCGCTTCCTTGTTCAGCAAACCGGTCATGCCGTCATGTTCGGCTTCGTACCGTGCTTTTTCGTAGGCGGCCTGTTGCGAGTGGAATCGCATGTTCATTTCCACGGTGTCCATGACGAACATAATCTGTGTGGAGATCACGATCGCCAAACATTGCAATGAAAAACTGTATGCCAGTGCTTGGTAGATGGTCGCCAATACTGGTAGCACGAAGAACGACATCATGGAAAGGAAAATAATGCGATCAAGATTCTTGCGATATGAGATCAACATGAAGAGGCATAATGCGATTCCCAAGACCGCAATTGCCTGCGAAAGAAGATAGAAATTACCGCGATGGTAAAGATTGTGGTCATCGAAATAGTAGAAAAGACCAGTGAATTGTGTGATGATAAGTAAGAGAATTCCAATTACGGATAATGCGTAGACAGCACGCAATGCGGCTGGTTTGCGATGCTGATGTTTGCTCACTGTCAACCAAACATAGGTTGCGAAGAAACTCATGAAAATATAGTTGATGCAGAATACTGAGAAATTGCTTATGCGAACCATATAGTATGCGGTTTCGTCTGCATCTACGCGAAAATACCAGCTGAGCGCGTCGGTTCCAAGAAGAAGCATGCAGGCGATCTGCATGAGTATTTTGATGCGAGTTCGTCTGGTTTTGTGTGGGGTTGCAATGAAAATTCCGCATGCGCAAATCAGGCATATGAAAATACCCCACAACTCCATGCAGATGTGGAACATGGCCCTGACTGTCATTATCCTCCACCCCCCCCCTCGACGCTGCCTGCGTCGAAAACTTGCCTACCTCTTTCGTGTGCCATGATACCTCTAAATAGGGGAGCGTTACCCCGAAAGGACCTGACCCCCGTTAGGTAGACACCTCTGATTCCAGCCAGTGTGGTTGGGAAGGAAGGTAATCTACCACCATGCCCCGCAAGGTTTACACGGAACAGTTCAAGCGCGACGCCGTCGCGATGTTCGAGTCGAACCCGGATACCTCAATGCGCAAGGTCGCAGAAGAACTCGGAATCAATCGCTCGACTTTGGGATGCTGGTACAAGCAATTCGGCACTAACGTCGCCAAGGATGAAGATGCAGCGTCACCCGTAGAAAAGCTTGCTGATGCGGAAAGAATCCGCCAGCTAGAACGCGAAAACAAAAGGCTTCGTGAAGAGCGCGATATTCTGCGTAAGGCCGCGAAGTATTTTGCGGAAGAGACGACCTGGTGATCCGCTTCCAGTTCGTTGACGACAATCTCGCCGACTACTCGGTCAAGCGGATGTGCACAGTCCTGGGGCTAAATCGGTCTTCGTATTACAAGTGGAAGAACTCGGCTCCACGGCGCCGTGCGCGCCTTGTAGATGACGCTGTGGTGGCCGCGGAGATCCAGGCAATTTTCGACGCTGAAAACGGCGTCTGGGGCGCTCGTCGCATCACTGCTGAACTCAACGACCGCAAGCGCGACAACGGCACTACACCTCCGGCTAAGCGCATCAATCGCAAGAGAGTGGCTCGTTTGATGCGGGCCCAGAACCTGTTCGGATTTCAAAAGAAGCGCAGGGTCAAGACCACTGCGCGTGACAAAGGCCGGCGCGTGTTCGCAGACTTGGTGAACCGTGATTTCACAGCCTGTGCTGCCAATCGTGTGTTGGTTGGCGATATTACGTATCTGCCGATCGCAGACGGGGCGAACATGTACTTAGCAACAGTGATTGATTGCTTTTCTCGCAAGCTTGTCGGCTTTGCTATCGCAAATCACATGCGTACCGAACTGGTAGAAGAGGCCCTCGAAAACGCTTCCCACCTGCGAGGAGGTCTTGATGGTGCGATTTTCCACTCGGATCATGGAAGCGTGTATACCTCGTCGCAGTTCCAGGCAACATGCAAGCGCTTGGGCGTTGCCCAGTCGATGGGCGCGGTGGGAACCAGCGCGGATAATTCGCTCGCCGAGTCGTTCAACGCAGCTTTAAAGCGGGAGGTCCTCAAAGATGCGAAGACCTTCGCCAATCAACTGATCTGCCGCAGAGACGTCTTCCGGTGGTGCGTGCGCTACAACACGTGCCGTCGGCACACTTGGTGCGGGTACCAAACTCCCGATGAGTTCGAGTCCCAAGCCGCTTAAGGTCTGATAGGCTTACACCTACTTTTGTTCACCCCACGGTGTCTACTTTCCGGGGGTCGGGCCCAAATGACAAAAACAGGAATCCGCAGGCGAATATCCATGCCTCTGTCATACGGGCTATCATATAGTTTGTGCGTTTGAATGTGGAGAAGGTGATTGATGTCAGCGAAGCGGAGCATGTCCCGAGCGCTTACTCGAGAGGAATCGTATCAGGACGGTCATTTAACGCGCACGGCGTTTATTTCCATTGCGATTCTTACATTTATTACGTTCGTCGGTAATTTCACGCAATTGCAGTTGAGCGCCGCGTTGCCGACGATCGTCAGTGATTTTGGTATTTCCGTTACGACCGGTCAGTGGCTGACGTCGATTTTCCAGCTGGTCATGGGCGTGATGGTGCCGCTTACGGCATACCTTACGAGACGTTTTTCGACGCGCGAAATCGTGCTTGTTTCCATGGTTGTGTTCACGATCGGTTCACTGTTCGCTTGGCTTGGTCCAACTTTTTTGATGGTGCTGATCGGGCGTTTGCTTGAGGCGGTTGGCACGGGTGTGATGTGGCCGGTGTTGCAGATCACGGTGTTTTCGATTTATCCGCTGTCTCGCCGTGGTTTCGCAATGGGTACGGTTGGCATGGCGATGAGCGTGGCTCCGGCGATCGGCCCGACGCTTGGCGGTGTGCAGACGGACTTGAACGGTTGGCGTTCAATTTTCCTCACGTTGACCATTATCGGCGTGATTTCGCTGCTTCTTGCCTATTTTGGATTGCATAATTTCGGTGAGAACGATAAAACCGCGAAGGCTGACTTTTTTTCCGTTGGACTGTCTATTTTCGGTTTCGGCGGGCTAATGTTCGGCTTTACGAATATTGAATCGTATTCGTTTGCAAATCCTATGGTTTGGCTGCCAATGGTGATTGGCGTTGTGGGAATTATTTGGTTTGTGCTCCGCCAGATTCATGGCGCGCGCAGGCAGATTGAAAATCCTGAAGCGCAGCCGCCACTGTTGAATTTGAGCGTGTTGAAGAATCGTAGTTTTACTGTTGGCACGATCACGGCCGCGCTCTCGTTCTTCGCGTTCAGTTCGATTATGGTGATCATGCCCCTGTACATTCAGGATTGCCGTGGCTATTCTGCTGCGATTAGCGGCCTGGTGATGCTTCCGGGTGCTTTGGGCCAGTGCATTTCGCAGTTTTTCGGTGGTAAGGTGCTTGACCGTTTCGGAGCACGCCCGGTGGCGTTGATCGGCACGATTACCTTGTGTTTCGGCACGGTCATGATGAGTTTGATTTCCATGACTTCGTGGATTTGGTGGGTGTCGATTTGGCAGTTTGTGCGCCAGATCGGCATGGGTTTCGTGTTGATGCCGATCACCACATGGTCACTGAATTGTTTGGAACCGGAAGAGGTGAGCGCCGGATCCGCGGTGACGAATACGGTTCGTCAGATTGCGGGCGCGATTGGCGCTCCGGTGTTGGTGATTTTGATGGAGACGTTCACGTCTCTTCGTTGGACTGCGCTTGGTGGCACAAAAGCCGTGTATGCGGCTGCCAACGTGTTCGGCATTCAGTGGGCGCTTCGTATCAGTGCGGCAATCTGCTTCGTGATGGTGCTGATGGTGTTCTTCGGTGTGCGCGGCCAGGGTGCCGGTTCCACGCATGAAACCGTGCAACGCGCCCTCAACCGTAGGCGTGCCGCCTGACCGTGCATGCTGCGACGGCTACTCCTCTTCGTTGGGCTTGTATTCCACTACGCTGAGGGCCACCACGCCTGCGCTGGTGTGCACGAACACATTGGCGCTCCCGCCTACGGCTTCCAAGCCTTCCACCAAGTGTGAGATCGGCTCGGAATCGAGCACTGGCAGCACTTGCGCCACGCCGTCTGCGTCGGTGACGGTGAGCGTGTCGTCCAAATATCCGGAGGCGAGCGTTTCGTCGATGGCGCTTTCGAATTCGGCCAGCTTGCTGATTTCCTCTTCGGCGGCCTTGTTTGCGGCCACTTCCACAGCTTGCGCCACTTCTTCTCGCATTGCTTCTTCGCTCATGATTGCCTCTTTTTGCTAAGCGCCGTTTTGTAACCTATAGATTATCGGATGAACGTATCAGAACGATTCCAAATGCCGGAAAGTGTCCATATAGTGGCACTTTTGTGAAAGCGTCACCCTCAATGCGCGCGGGAAACATATGCGGGGATGAACGCGGGTAGCGTTCACGAGAAGAGATGTTGTGAGAGATGTTGTGAAAAACGATGCGTAAGACTATCGGTTGCAACATGTGATTGCATACGATTGCGGATTGCGCGGAATAGGAAGTGAAACGGGAAGATGGAATGGGAGAGGAGTGCGCATGACTCGACTTGGCGATGTCCAACGAAGTGAAACGCGCGCTTCACTGCTTACGGCGTTGCTGTGGTTCGCATCCGCCGTCATCGTGTTCGCGATGCTTCTGCGCATGCTGCCGAACAGTCTCGATGGCAAACGGTACGTGCCTTTGATTGTCGCACTCATGCCTTGGCTGGGCTTGCTTTCCGTGATTATCGCAATTATTGCAACAGTTTTTCGCACTGTCGGCAAACGAAAACTTTTAGTCGCGTTAAGCGTATTGTGCGTGATCATCCAGATTATTTGGCATTGGGGGTATGTCGTTCCGACCAATGATCGTGCCATACAACCTTCTGCAACAGTGCGTGTCATGACGTTCAATACGAAGCAAGGTTGTGCCGATGCGCAGCAAATCGTGCAAACAATCCAAAGCGAGCATGTTGAAATTCTTGCAATGCAGGAAGTTTCATCAGGATTATTAGATCGGTTGCATGATGCTGGAATTGAGGATTATCTTCCGTATTCCGTTTCCGCGCAACTCACTTGGCACGACAATGGCGGTGTGAACGTACTGTACAGTGCGCATCCTCTGCAGGAAACAACGCAGGATCTCATTCCTATTGAATCCAGTAGTATTCCTGCCGCGACAGTTGATTTCAATGGCAGAAAAGTACGATTTGGGTCGGTTCATCCGTTTTCTCCACGACCAAGCAATCAGGGATTATGGAATAAAAGTTTGGATTCCATAGCGCAATTACAGCATTACGATAATGGGGAATCGTATGTGCTGATGGGGGATTTTAATTCCACGTGGGATCATGCAAGCTTCAGATATTTGTTGGGCGATCGCTTTACGGATGCGGGGGAGAGTGCCGGCGAGGGATTGCATATGACGTATCCTTCGGTATCCCCTATCGCTGAAATCGACCATATCATCTACGACAAGGGTGTGTACGCCAGAAATTTGGAAACCAAGCGGATTCAAGGTTCCGACCATCTCGCACTGCTTGCCACCTTAACCATTGCATAGCGGCGGAAAGTGGCGGCGGAAACGAACTTCTGCGATAAACCTGCAACTCAAGAAGCCAGCTCCTTTGTCGGGGTGTGTATGTTTCCTGCGGTATTTCCTAAGGGGTAAAACAGTTAAGCCCCAAATTGTAATATCTATAGCTGAGGTAAGATTGAGGATTGTAGTTTCCATAAGCTAGGTAGAGATACAAAGGGGTGTGCGGTATGCATATCATGTTCGTCTGTACAGGCAATATCTGCCGGTCGCCTATGGGCGAACTCCTGCTCACTCGCTACCTCGATGGCACCACTGTGCAGGTTTCTAGCGCCGGCACGCGTGGCCTTCCGCGATGCCAGATGGATCCGTCCAGTGCCAGACTTATGACCAGCGTCAACATTGAACCAAGCGGATTCCGATCCCGCAGACTCACCCGATCTATGGCTGAGAGTGCTGATCTGATTCTCTGCTTCGAGAAAGAACAGCGCAAAGACATCGTTGCCCTCGCGCCAGGCGCGGTCCGTTATACATTTCTGCTTAACGACTTTGCCAACATGTGCCAATACTGCGCGCAAAACGGCATGGTAAGCGGACTGACCATCCAGGAGCGTCTCGCATCCGTTATCAAAGTCTCTTCCATGATTCGTCCGATGTTGCCCACTCCCAAAGATATCGATGACCCGCACGGCAAGTCGTTCGACAAGTTCCGTATCGCGGCCAACCAGACCAATAATGCTCTGCGAACCATGCTGAAAAGCATGAAAAAGCATTACAGCATGGATATAGCGCCTGTGCGCTCGCAGATTTGTTCTGGGCAGTCCACTAATACCTACAATATGTGGGCTTAGATGGCAGTGGCCGTCATGGTCGACGATTTCGTGCCGGTGCTTTCAGTCAGCGCCGGCCCGAATCGGTCAGTACTGGTAATTGACTTCGTTAGTCATTTTGCCGGATGGCGTCTGATCGATGGTCAGGTCGCTTTCGGCCTTCGGTGAGGTGGTCACGTCGAAATCGAAAGTCACGCTTTCCCCAGGGGCGATATAAGCCACATTGGTGACCAGTTTTTGATCATCCATCACAGCATTGCTTTGATCTCGCACATCTCCGGATGAGGTGATCTCGCTGATGGAACCACCCTTTGGCGCGTAAAACAGCATACGCTGCGCAGACGTTCCCGGAGCCGCAACAGGCTTACCCGTTACACCCGCCTGCTCGCCGCCCAGAATATAGCCGGTGCAGGTGGCCATTTCGCTGGAAGTCAGCGTATTGGTCAACGTGTAGGTGACATGGTAGGTTTTCGACCCATCGGCATTCTGACCGGTTTTGGTAATCTGTGCCTTGCGGTCGATATACCATCCCAACTTCGACGGATTCTGTTCGTTGAGGTAAATGCCCACTTCCGGATCGGTCTCGCTGTCTGGAGTGCCCTTGGCGAGTCCGGCACCTTGGAAATATTTGGCTTCATCATCATGGAACGTGTATGCGTAGAAATGGCGGTTCTTAGTTAATTCGCCGATGCTTTGAGCTACCTTCATCATCTTGGCAATGTCCATGTTGCTGAAAGCCTTGTTCATGATGGTGGAGGCGATGTATTCGAAATACGTGTCTTGTAGAGATACAGGAACTTCCTTATAGATAGTGTTGAGCATGTATTCAGCGGTATTTTCGCTGGTGAGCACAGTACCGTTTTCCAACGTTACATTGCCGTTGATCTCCACCATTTTTTGAATGAACACAGGATCGACAGATACGATACCGTCAACATCGCAAGCATATTGGGAGCGCTGCCAGGCTTCATTCATCATTTCTGCATTGCGGGCGATGTCTGGCACTGCGAACGTATCGCGAATATCGAAGGAGAATCCCAGAGGCCCTTTGAACACGGCATGTTCCGAAGCATTGCCATTACTGCCGTTAATGAAGTCTTCATTGTGATGGAACTCACCGACCTGAATTTGTCCATGATCGGTCTGCAACGTGCCCATGGAGCCCACCAGTCCGCCACCGGAACGTTGTTCGGAAGTGGTCTGTGCCACCAGCAGATACGTTCGGGCACCGTTCTGTCCCAAGAAGGAGGGGAGCATCTGTAGCGCATTGTTCACTTGCTCCACCATGTCCGTAACCTTGGTGAACTGGCTGCGACTCTGCGAATATGCCTTCTTCACCATGCCGATACGTGGCTCAGGCAGATTGCTGAGCTTCGAATTCAACGACTTCACCTGTTTGCTTACCGAAGAGAAGTCGTCTTGCACATCCACGATGGGCTGAAGATTCAGCTGGCCATTCTCACCGCTGATCTGCGCGTTCGCAAGCTGTTGTACCACATCGGTGAGTGACGGCAGTGTTTGTTGCACCAAATCATCCACCACCTGCGTCATGCCCTGCACGTTGGTAACATCACCGCCCACAACCGGCATCTTCGACAGCATGTTCCACAGTGTTCCATTGGCAATATCTCTTGCCGCGGCGGTATGGGTCTGTGCCTGCTTGATCGCGGCATCCGACGCCTGCGCATCCTTCAACGTATTGACGTCGGTGATGGCCGAAAGAGACGAGACCGCCTGCTCCTCGTGAGCTTTGACTTCCTTCGCCTGCTTGTAGAAATTCAGACCGACGACGCCCCCGGCAATGATCAGTAGGATGAGCAGTGCCGTAATGACAAGCAATGTATTGCGAAGCTTGTGAGAACGGGCGGCATGAGCGCTCGTATGTTGAGACATTAATCCCCCTCTGTTAGGTGTTCCAGCTTTTTATCATGGCATATTCGTATGGATAAATAGTGAAAAAGCGATTGTTGCCTGATAAAAACCGACTCTATTTCTAGGGGGTAGGGTAGCATTTCCTAAGGTTTTTGACATACGGAGATGAGGGGTTCAGTGACTTCCGCAGAGAACACTAACGTCCAGCAGGTTGCCGTTGAAGATGGTTCTGAAGACGGCATCACGCTGATGGATTTGATGCGTATCATTCGCAAGCATCTGGTCACCGCGGCCATCGTATTTGTGATGGTTTTCGCCGGGGTGACTGCGTACACCTTCTTGGTTCCGCCGAAGTATACTGCCACGGCTCAGGCTATGGCTACGTACAATGCTTCCCAGGGGGATGATGCGGGCATTAGCCAGCAGTATACGGGTGGCACGTACATCGCCGGGCAGATCACGTCGTATACAACGTTGGCAACCACCGAAACCGTGCTTGAACCGGTCATCAAAGATCTTGGACTGGATACTTCGGTGAAGAGTCTGGCCGGGCAACTGACTGTCACCAATCCTACGAACACCGCGTTCGTGAACATTTCCGTGGAAGACGGTGACGCGCAGCAGGCATCCGACATTGCCAATGCGGTGGCAGCGTCTATGCAGAACGTGATTCAAAACGATCTGTATTCCGCAGCAGATAAGTCTCCGGTGAAGATCTCCATCGTGCAGAGGGCACGTGTGCCTGAAAGCCCGAGCTCGCCGAATAAGCCGCTGTATCTGGCGGTCGGTGTGGTCGCAGGTCTGGTGCTTGGCGTGTTCGCCGCACTGCTGAAAGACATGCTGAACACCAAGGTCGAGGAGACTTCCGACGTGCGCAGCTTGGTTGGGGCGTCTTCCTTGGGTTCCGTGCCTCAGGATAATTCCCTAGGTGAGAAGCGCCCAGTGCTCATCAGCCAGCCTAATGGTCCTATCGCTGAGGAATTCCGCCGTATTCACACCAATATCGAATTCTTGCAGACCGATAAGGTTGCGGGCAAGGGGCAGCTACTGGTCATTACCAGTGCGCAGCCTTCTGAGGGCAAGACCACCACGTCAATCAACGTGGCTGCGGCCTTAGCTGAAGATGGTGCTCGCGTGTTGCTGATTGACGCCGATTTGCGCCATCCTTCCGTTGCTCATCATTTGGGTCTTGAAGGTTCTGCCGGTTTGGCGCACGTGCTTTCTGGTCAGATGTCTCCGAAAGATGTGGTGCAGAACTACTGGAAGCCGAATCTGCATATTCTTCCTGCTGGTAAACGCCCGGCGAATGCTGGCGTGCTTCTTGGATCAGACACCATGCGTATTATGGTCGAGCAGGCTTTGACCCAGTATGATTACGTTATTATTGATACCGCTCCGTTGAGTGTTTCCAACGATGGTGTCGTGTTCGGCCGGTGGGCCAAGGGTCTGGTTTTGGTGACCGGTCGTGGCGTATGCGAGAAGAAGGAACTCAAGGAGGTTTCCGAATCCTTGCATGTAGCCAAGGTCCCGGTGCTTGGTTTCATCTTCAACTATGCCGATCTGAAGAAGACACATTCCAATTCGAACTACTATTACTACTACTACGAGGATGCTCCACGGAAGAAAAGCCACAAAAAGTAGCCGCAAGTAGTGTATAAGGCGTGAACGTGAGACCGGAGCGTGAAGCTTCGGTCTCACGTTGTAATAAGGAATCAACATGGGTGACAACAACAATACTGTGCCGAATCTGTCGCATCTTGTTTCGTCGGGAGACTCTCTGAGCTCTCAGGGCAAGCGGCAGACCAAGGCGCAGTCGGCTTCTGAGCATGATGTGGTGGATACGTTCTGGGATATTCCACTGATCACCTTTTCGGAAGTTGAGTCGGCTGTGGAACGTGGCGAGGCATCTGATGCGGCTTATGCGCAGGCTGCAGCCACAAGCATGACCGCTGCCACGTCATCCACGCCGGTGAGTGATGCGCCCACGGTAAACCTTCGTGTTGAGGATTTTCCGAATAGTGCAGGAAAGCATATTTCTGGTGCTGACAACGATTCCGCCTCGTCGTGCGAGCCTGATTCGATGTCTTCTTCGACCGCAACGCTCGATGTTGCACAGTCTGCTGATGCTTCACCATCTGCTGAATCTGCCGAGAGAACTGTTTCGTTTGCATCTCCGGTAGAGTCGGCCTCTTCTGTGGATTCCACTATACCGCTTTTTGTGGATTCTCCTGCCTCTGCTTCTACTGCCTTCATACCTGAAAGCCTGCCCATGCCAGATGATCTGTCTGACATGGAAAACGATGAGCATGATCCATTGAAGCTTGTTCCGGTTCCGCCGAAGAAGTCACATCGCAAGACAATTATTATTACCGTTGCGATTGTAGCCGTAGTGGCGTTGGTTGCCGCGGTCGTTGGATTCGGTGTTTGGCAGCGCCAACAGTATGATCAGGAGCTTGAACGGAACGAACAGCAGCGTACCGCGTTGGGCATGTGCAAAAAGTCTTCCAAGGCATATGAGAAGGCTGTGAAGGAATACAAGGCGGCGTTGAAGAACGCTAAATCGTTGCAGAATGTGAAAAGCGATCAGGTTTCGGATACGAAAACGCTGACCACGTTGCAGTCTGCAGTGAAAGATGCGCAGAATCTTACAACGGTAGGGGAGTGCAGTGCTGATTTGAGCAACGCTGAACTTCGCCAGCGCAGTAAAGCCATGAACAAGCAACTGCCTACGTTGCAAAGCCAGTCCAAGACCTTGAATGATTCTGCAACAGCCGTTACGAACAGTCAGAAGGCTAAGGAAACGCAAGACAACGCTGATGCGCTGAAGAAGCTTGAAACAGCCATCAATAATGCGCAGTCACTGCTTGACAATAGCTTGTACCAAGTGGCGGATGATTCCACGCGAGTGACGTTGCAGAGTGCCATTGACCATGCTTTGGAATTGTTCAATGGCAATAGTACCGATACTAATGCCATTAACCAGTCGATAACGGATTTGCAAACCGCATCTGATGATGTGAATGCTTCCATGAACGCGTTGGCTGCGCAGAATCAACAGCAGCAGCAACAACAGAGCAATACGGGCAATTCATACAACTACCAGTACACGCGGCAGCCTTCCGGAGGATTGACTCCCCCGGCTCCTATTACACCTGGCAATAATCCTGGTTCCGGTAGTAATCCTGGCTCTGGTTCGCAGACTCCAAGCGGTGGATTGACTCCCTCGACTCCTATTACACCTCCTGGCAATAATCCTGGTTCCGACAGCGATTCTAGCTCTGGTTCGCAGACTCCAAGCGATCAGGGTGTGCTCTGAACCTTTTTGGGTTCGCTCTTGCCGAGCTTTTATTTTTCCTTCTGCCCTAAGGTGTTATGCACTGGGAAATAGTGGGGTATGACGCGGTTCATGGGGGTGTTTGCATCACCTGGATGGATCGCGTCGTTTTTTTGCGTGCAATACTGACGTATAAGTAAGAAAACTTTCCTATAGTATTTGAATTGTGGTGTATCTTTTACTATTGATTGTTATTCTTTACTTGTGTAAAGAATTTCTGGGGAATTGCCGACATGGCTGCAATACTACTGATATAGAGTTAGTTACTCTACTATTTGTCTAGTTTCTTTCGGTAGTGGATTTGCTTTTTATGTAGATTGTGTGAGATAATTTTTCAACGCTGTAATATTGTTATTTTGCTTTTCTTTATCCCTCAGGGCTGAGGGTGGTCTACACGCATTTCGGTGCGTTTGGAATAGTTAATCACCGCTCCATGCAAGGAACGATCATGTATAAGCATGAAAAGCAGGCGGTCGAACGCCTGCAATCAAACCACATCCATATGTTGCCAACGCTTTCGACGGCGATTATCACGTTTTTCTTGATTATCTCATTATTGGGAACGATGTTGTTTCCCATGATGGCGTTTGCAGATGAGCCGCAGCCGGTCGCTCAAGTGGGCAACACGACCTATATGAGCGTGCAAGATGCGATTGGACATACGTCGATGAAGAACAATACGGTCACATTGCTTGCCGATACTACGGAAAGCATCACCGTCACCCCACCGAAGATGGTGCGCGGGGTCACGCTCGAATTGAACGGACATGCGCTCAACGCCAGCAATACCACGGCAATCACCGTTCCTGCGAACATGCAGCTCACCATCACCGGATCGGGCACGGTTGCCGGTGGAGATAATCCTGCAATCGACTGCCGTGGAGCGTCGCGGATTCAAGGTGGAAACTTCACATCGAACACCACGCTCATGCGGTTCGCGGAAACAAGCGGTGCCTCTGCCGAGGCCAGTATTTCCGCAGGAACATTCACCGCACCAACACTGATCGGCATGTTGGACGATGCCGAACACCTTGGTTATGTGAGCATTCGCGACGGTGAATACCATGGCGCAATCCCCGCCGGGCTTGACACGCTTGTGCTCATGGGCGGTTCATTCTCCACTACGGAGAATCTCACACCCTACTTAGCCAACATGGCAGGCCTAATCCCAAACGGCGACGATAGCATGTTTAATATCAGTGAGCTGGCTATTTCAAGCGCTTACCCCACGGTAGAACTTGAGCAAGGCTCAACCTTGCAGAGGCTAACCAACGACAGTCTGCTGGACTTCACCAGAACCAAACTGAACGGTATTTCCGACTATCGTCTCGTAGCGGATGCCGAGCAACTGCAAGCTCTGAACAAGCAGATCGAGCTCGCGCTACAGGCAGTCGCCAAGCGAAAGGCATTTGATGCGGTAAGCCAAACCGTCACCATCACTGCAACACGCAATACTGAAACCGCCGATGGGGGAGCGGACCCGCAATTCCGTACCTCCGGCCATGATGAAGCCAGCACGCAAGTAACAGTGAACATCAAATCCATAGCCAAGCCAGAAGAGCCAGACAAGCCGAACGAACCTGGCAAGCCCGCCGAGCCCAAGCAGCCAGACATGCCCCGTACCGGCTCCGCAGTGCAGGCGCTCGCCGTCATCTCACTGCTGCTGGTGATCGCTTCCGCAATCTGCGCATACGCAACGGTCCATCTGCAGTCGTCGCGTCTGCACAACTAGTATTTTCCGTCTCTTTCTTGAGCTGTATAGACGCAAAACGTTGGTAATGCAGACATGAAACCACACTCCGATCATCGGATCCGAATTTCTTCAATCCGATGATCGGAAGCAAGGTTCAAGGTCAGCTCCTCGGTCTCAAAGTTTCCAATGGACTAAACACTGGTGGCTTGGTTCCGGGCTTTCTTTGAAGGACGACGTCGTCCATGGCGTACGGGTTTTCGGGTAGGCTCTGTTTTCAGTTCTAATTGCGTTTCTGACAGTTTGCCGGAATCGTACTGCTTGTTGAATTTTATATATTCCGATAGCAACAGTTTGATGGCGGCAAACTGGTCCAGAAGGTAGTCGCAGCCGCTCTGCGGGTCTTTGTACCACGCCGCGTGTTCATCGATTCGTCTCAGCACAGAGGCTGCTTGGTCGTCTGTGTATCGCCTCATTCCAGCACTCTTGACCAAATTGATATGAGATAGAAGGATGCAGGAAAGATCATGTATCAAAGGATCTGATTGCGCAAGATAAAGAGTCTTCTCCCTTACCGGGTTGTCTGTCGCGAGAAAAATAGGCATCAAACTATCCAAGACTTTTGTCTTTTTGATGGTGGCCGCTGGTGGGATAAGAAGACAATTATGATGCGAGGCCGCATTGCGTAAGAGCCTTACTCCGTAGAGCAAAGAATACGTCATATCATAAAACTTGCGATGCTCGAGAAAAGAACTGTAACAACGTATAAGACTGTTCAGAGTGCAAGTCTCCCAGAACAGCCACACTGGTTTTTGATCCAGATACTTATTGATCATTCCTTCCGTATAAACCGATTTTTTGTAATCATCTTCTGGAACAAACGATCTGCCATGTTTGGCATAGTAGAGGTTTTGATCTTTTTCGTAGTCGGCAATTACTTGGTATCCGTCTTCTTGGACTCTTGAAATTAAGTTGTTGAATCGAATGCGCAACGCATGTTCTATATCGCCTGTCATGCGAAGAATCAACATTCTAAGCTTAAAATCGATAGTTGATATATCTTTAAGATAGGCAAAATCCAGCTTGCTGTAGTTGCCTTGTTGATCGCGTTTGAAGTTCTTGTCAAAGGCTTTGATTTTGAAGAAGTAAGTATTGTTTCGTAGGAAAGATTCTGCTTCCGCCTTGGAGCAGAGTTTGAATTCAACACCATGGCTTTCTAAAAGATCGCACTGTTCTTTAGTGTTCAAGGCGATCCTATTTTTACTTGCCGATACGTTTGACGCCGATCGCATCGTTTGCGCTCCCTAAGAAAAAAGTGGATAGCCATAACGACTATCCACTTTTGGAGGACCGCTTCACATTCATAAGAATCGGTCGAGTCGCTCCACGTACATGTAAGTGGACAATTTACATGAAGAAATCGTTTTTGACAAATCGACACGCCGTAATGGGTGCTTCTTTACTACTAAAACCATGCCTGCGCAAGTCACGTTAGTCGGACAAAATCCGAGTTGTGCAGGTGTAAAACGCGTCTTGTGCGGGCGGGCTGTGGGTGTCTGCACAAGTCACGTTTCACACTGCCGGACGGTCAGCCTGACGACTGGTTTACTTTTCAGTTTCGTCGTCGAACGTGATTTCAGCGTCAGCTTCCTGGTAAATCTTGATGTTAGTGTTCATGTCGATTTCTTCTACGATCCAGGGTTCGCTTTGCAGTTGGCATTGCATCTTGAATTCGTCGAAACGGTTACGTCCGTCCATGCCGCGTAACGTCACCACAATGCCGAAACGAAGACCATCTCCTGCGTTCTTTCCGACGTTGCCATTCTTGTCTACTGGAGGGTCGAAGCGTTCGGTTTTGCGGATTTTGAAACCCCAGTAAGGAATTCCGTGCGAAACACGCGGTCGGAAGCTGCGTTTTTCGATATCACTGACATGTTTCACATTGTCCCATTTGCGATACATTTTCCGAGCCGTATCTTCATAGGTTCGAGCGAAAGGATCTCCTTGTATGTTGTTGTCGAGTGAGTCGATACCGCTTGTCTTCATGCGTCCGAAGTGGAAATCAAGCTCGGTGTCGGTGTAATCCACGCCTTGCCTTTTATCGCATTTTGGAAAATAGCAAAGCGTGGCTCTGGCCATGTATGGGTATTTTCCATCTTTCATTGGCACGGGAATGTTGTAGTTGTATGTTTCGAAAGTGTCGATGGTTCCTTCCAAAACGAATCGTATTTCGTTAGAAGGGGTTTCCAGAATGTCTTCAATTCGGGTGGGGACAATACCATATCCAAGCTTGATATTGTCCGCGGAAATTGGCTCCCAGCCGGAAGCTGCGTCGATAATCAGTGCTTTGGCTGCTTCACGAGAAAGATGCATGACGTGGACCAGATATGCTAGTTTTCGTGTGATCCAAGGCGCGGCAAAGGAGGTTCCTCGTGTGGTCGCCACTCCTCCTGGAGACCACACAGCCATCTCGCCGTAATTGTCTCCACCAAAGTAGGAGATATCTGGTTTCCGGAAGAAATGTAATACCGGTCCCTCTCTGGTATAGCTTGCGGGCTCTCTGAGTATGGAAGTCGCATTGACCACTAAAGCGTTGACGGAATCTGCCGGGGCGCCGATTCGTTTGGGGGTATCTGGGGAATCTTTAGAAGTCTTATTCGTCCCTGCCACCACGAAGATAACGCCGTATTTCTCTTGAAGTTCATCCAGCATTGCGCCTTCGGGGGATATGGTGTTTTCGAGTGCTTCCTCTGTTGATCCGAGGCATAGGTTCCATACGGTGATGTCTTGATTCGTTTCCACGATGTGCCGTATGGATTTTAGAATGCTGAAAGAGCTATTTTTGCCATTTTTAGCGACCGCAAAATGACGTACGCGAAATCTGCCGCAACCGTCTTCCAGAGCAGGATTCAGGGCAGGGCCGTCCACAATGATGGAATCGACTTCCGTGCCATGCGCATAGTCTTCCGGATCGACCCCCAATTGCGGGTCGATCAGATCATCGTGATACTCAACCCAATCGGCAAAATAAGCGGTTTCATCAAATCGTGTGTCAATGACGCCGACAATCGGCTCGTTATGCGGTGGCGGAACGGAAAGGCCGTATTCGTTTTGAGAGTCTCGTGCATCCTGCGGATTCTGCTTAGTGCTTGTCTCAACTTTCAGATCCAAGATGTTTTTTTGCGCCATGGCAATCAGATATGGCGCAGTTTCAGCCAGCTTGCTGTACTGTTCTGGCAACAGGTTGATGGTTGTCGGATCGAGCAGACTGGTTGAGATCACATTGATGCCAAGGGAATTCAACAGTGACACTGTTTGGCTGGCGTCTCGCCCCGTATCATATAGCGTCACCAAAGCGCGATACTTCGGATTATTTATTACGGACCTCACGTCGAAATGGTCAACGAAATATATGTCGCGAATGAGCTGTGCGAAAGTTGTTTTGCTCAGTCCTGCGCGTTCGTCGATTTTGTCGAGACCCGCTTTGGTAATTGTGGCAAGTTGTTCGTCGTTGATGGAACCGCCATGATGTTCCAGAATCGTTTTGCACGCTTCCAAGTCAGTAAGCGTCGAATCGATAGTGTCCATGGTCACGTAATGCGTGATGATGTGACGCATGCGCGTACCGATTTGGCTGGAACCATGTTCGGATCCGTCATAAGTGCTGAGTTTGCTTTCGATTGGCTCAAAGCGCGCGCCAACTATGGAATCATTAGCTCGCTTCCCATGACCGGAAAGAAGTTGTTTGATCCTGTTACTTTTAGCCACAACCTGCCTGTAGTGCACTTCAACCAGAGGATTGATAATCGGCGGTTGCTCTCTCCAGTAATCACGTACTGTCTGAAGGCTTGCGATTTTCGCTTCCATATCGTTCATATCGACTGATTTGCCTACTGGCAGTGCTGGAGCGCCGGGGCGTTGCGCTCGCCGAGTCTGGAGTTTGCCTTTGAGTACGAGCGTATTATTCATTGCTGGCTTCCTTGATTTCTCGAGCTACGGTGCTGCGGGATATTCCGGTTAGGATTTCAATCTCACGCAAGGTGAAGTTCTGATCATGCAGTGCATGTATGTCTTGGATGGTTTCAGAGCCATTGGGTACCAAGGCGGTGTATAAACGCCGCAAGTAGTCGTTTTCGTCGTCAGGTTTACTGAAAGCGATGGATGAGCGGATAATGTTTTTCATTTCTCCTGGGTAGGGGAGTATGCCTGCGTTGGCGAGGATTTTTTTGAACAGTCGCGTATTCTTCCCGATGAACGAGAACTGTTTCGAATATCCGTTCAGGATGCTTACGGCGATGTCAGAGCGATCTTCGCTCGTGTATCTGCCGAAGTCGATTGTGGCGTCGAACCGGCGGATGAAGGCTTTGTCGAATTTGGAGTACAGGTTTGTGGTGGCGAACAGCATGATTTGCTCTGACAGTTCGTCCATTTGACTGAGCAGCATGGATGTTGCTCGACCCATTTCACGTACGTCTCGGGAGTCGATGCGGTCTAATGCGAGGGCGTCGATTTCGTCGAATAGAACAACCATTTGCTCGGGTTGTGGGAATTGATTGATTTCGTTGAAGAGTTTCGTGATGTTTTTGGCGGTCTGGCCGAGTCTGCTGTCGATGATGGATGCGAAGTCCACTACGTAAAGTTCTCGTTGCAGGAGAGAGGAAATCTGTTTCACGGATTCGGTTTTTCCTGTGCCCGCGGGGCCGTGGAAAAGGAAACGATGTATGCCGATGTTGCGCCCGATGGCATTGAGCACGCCTTGAATGTCGTTTGCGATGGGTTCCGGCAAGGGGAGTGATGTTCGCACAACTGTTCGTTTTGTGAGAAATGTGGAATCGAGTTCTATGCTTGCGGATTGTGGAACGAGGGTGTTCGCGTTTGAGATAAGCGCGAGGATGTATTCGGATAGTTGGGTGTCTCCGGATTCGGCGAATTCCTTGGCGATATTGTATGCTTGGGTGCGAAAAGCGGCGTCGTTGTGCTCCGTGTGATAGCGGATGAGATCCAAAACGTCTTTCTTTTTCATATGTGCCACGCTCCAGTAAAGCCTCGAAGGGTAATACTATCTCCACTATAGCCATTAATATAGACGATATGTGTCTTAGATTGGCGAAACTTGTCTCAAGCTGTTTCGTGTGGTATGGTCTTTGCGGGGCTTCATCCGAAGCCTGGAAACAAAAAGGTTCCGATCTGCTGGAACAGGTCGGAACCTAGGAAAACGAGCCTCTCGAACTCGTAGGTGTCTGCACGACGCTACAAAACTACCGCAATGGTATGTCAAAACGGTTGAGAGGGGCTCCTGACAATGAAAGGAGCTGCAATGGCAGCTGTTTTCAAGCCGGGCGAAGATAATAAACGCCCCGGCGAATATGTGGAAGTTGGTCCCCGCGGTGGGGCGGTGCCGGATGCTCGCGTCGTGCATATAGATGCGGGCGATCGTCTTCCTCCTACACAGGAAGAAGGTCATCGCTGGAGGCGACGTTCCTGAGATACTGAAGGGTTTGTTTTTCGTGCCGCGAATTGCGTTATGAAGAACAAACCTTTTTAGGTGGGGCTGGTGACGTTTTGTTGGACTCGTCGTTGATTCCATCACTACCAATCATGCCACAAGACCGAGCTCGTGTCGACGGTCCATGATGCCCGTGTCCGGACTCCGTCTTGATCCTCCTGTCCCGATACCAGACCATGTACTCGTCCAGCATGCCGATGAATCCGTCCATCGAGACCCCGGCGAAGCTCCGCTTGCCCGCCATCGCGCCCGGAGGCCACCACTGCCACCATGCGAAGGCCGGCAAGGATAAACACGCCGGGCTCGGAGCGGAGGCGGCCGATGCGTTCGCCGCGTCCAAGAGTCGTTACGGGTACCGCGGGATCAAGGCCGCTCTCAGAACCGGCGTCCCGGAGAAGGTGACCGGACGGATCATGGCCGAGGACGGGCCCGTGGCGCATGTTCCCAGACGTCGCGGGCACGGTTCCTACGGGGGCGGGACGAATCCCGCCCCCGGCACCCCGATCACCCGGGACTTCACCGCCGAACGTCCCAACGAGAAGCGGCTGACGGACATCACCGAGATCAAGGCGGCTGATGGCAAGGTGTATCTCTCGCCGGTGATCGACTGCCACGACGGCAAGATAGTCGCCTACACAGCCGGATACGGCCCCAACGTGCAGCCCGCCGACACCATGCCGGAGAAGGCGGCCGCCACGTTGCCCGAGGGCGCGCGTCCTCGGGTGCGTTCCGACCGTGGCCGTCACCATAGGCGGCCGGGATGGCTGGAACTCATGGAGCGGTTCGGGCTGACGAGATCGACGGGCGCGAAGGGCCGTTCGCCGGACAACTCGGCCGCGGAGGGTTTCTTCGGCGGGATGAGGGTCGGGTCCGTCCGCCCCGGGCGGTGGGAGGAGCACACCCGTGGGGAGGTGCTCGCGTTGATCGACGGGTACACCCACTGGTGCAACCACGATCACATCAAGCAATCGCTTGGTTGGGTGAGTCCGGTAGAACCGGCTGAGCCATGGATTGGCTGCGTGATTAACTCCAAGAAAAACGTCCGCACCCTGTTGCCGAGTTATGGGCGTTTTTTGCCTATGGCCCACCACATCCAGCGTTGTATGAAAAGGTTCGCGAGGGTCAGCAGCACGAGCGCAAGGGCGGTGGCCGCGAGGCCCGCGAGAAGCTGTGAAAACCACGGTGTGGACGCCACGTTGATGCCGATGACTCGGAAAAGCCCGATTTTCATGATGTTGAGTGTCAATGCGTTCAGCGCGTAATAGCCGAGGCTGTAGCGGCCGATATAGGCCAGCATCCGGCATGACCCCACCGCGATGCACAGCCAGATGACGGCGAACGTGCCAAGGAATGCCGCCGCGACCGATGCGGTCAGCAGCGCCGGACCATCCGGTATGATTCCGGCCACGGCCGGTACCGCTAACGTCAGGAACACTACGGCCGCGCAAGCTGACGATACGCCCGCTCTTCTGCGCGGAATGGCTTTGAGCCATTCCTTCAGCACGTATCCGACGCACATATAGCCAGCTGCCTTGACTCCGGCCACAATCTGGAAGGGTAGTGCAGGCCATCCGGTCTGGGACGAGACGAATGTCGACAGGATGACGGACGCCATTCCAATAGCGGCAAGCACGCGCCCGTCATCAGTCAGGCTGGTCAGCCCGTACATCAGGCATTCGCCCACGAAGAACGCCATGAGGAACCACAGTCCGTTGCCCATGACGAGCACGTCGAGGAACTGGTGCGCAATACCGTAGTCGTGGCTCGTCTGGAAGGTCGCGCGCATGGATGGCATGAGCAGTATCGCGAACGGTTTGGCGAGGAAGTACAGGGAGAACACGTAATACGGCACCAGCAACGTCTTGGCCTTGCGCGCCAGGAACGCCTTGAACCCGCCCCTCCTACTGAACGTGAGCCCCCCCAGTAGGAAGAACAAGGGCATGTGGAACAGGTATATCGCGTCGATGGGCGCGTCCAATGCAGGCAGCCACACGCTTTCGCCGTCACCGTTCCTGAGGTGGCCGAAACTGACCAGTACGATGCCGACACCCTTGGCCACGTCGATCCACTCGACTCGTTTGGAACCACTCATTCCGCATCCTGTTCCGCTAAGTTCCTGAATTTCATGAATGCGCCGAAGCGCACGATAAAGGTCGTGATGTTGGTGCTGGAGAACACCACGCATACCGTCAGCGGTGTGATGTTCCCTGTCAGCCACAGAACCGCGCAGGCCGTAAGATTCACGATCGCGCTGACCATGATCGCCGCGTTAGCCCAGGTCGCCTTCCCGATCGGCGAGAGCGCTGGATAGCCGAACATGAAACTGAAATATCCGAAGAACACGCCGACCATCAGTATCCGCAGGAACCCGCCAGCGCTGGCGTACTGTCCGCCGAGAATCAGCACGCACAACGGCGTCGCCAGCACTTCCACCAGCCCACACGCGAGGAACCAAAGGATGCCGCCCCGCAACACTATGCGGTAGAACAGCCTATAGTCCTTCTTGTTGACCATCGACGGGTAGAGTGCGTCGCCAAGCGGCGGAATCATCTGCTCTCCGGCGGACGACAGCTTGGTCGCGCCGGAGTACAGGCCCATCTCCACGGATTCGGGGCTGTAGCGCATGCCAAGGAAGATGGATCCCAATGATCCGTTGATGCTCACGGATATGCGGGATATGAAGAACCAGAAGCTGTCTTTCAACGCTTCCAGCATTTCCCTCATGGTGGTGCCGGTCGCCTTCAAACCGTCGCGTTTGAGCAGGGAGAACGCCCACAGGAGCGCGATGGTATCAAATACGATCATCGAGACGGGATAGATGATCAGGGTGTCGTCGCCCTTCACGAACAACAGCGTCGCCACCAGGATTCCGGATTTTGCGGACACCGCGCGGATGGTAATGTCCTTCATGCGTTCGATGCCTCTGAAGTAGGCGTCCGGAAGCAGTGCTTTGGCGATCGAGTCCACGAAGAACAGCAGTATGATCACGAAATGGCCGCGGAGCATGTCCACGAACATCGCGCATGCCAAGAACACGGCCGATGCACCACATGCCAGTAGCAGCTTGGTGTACGTCATCGTCGAGATGGTTCGGGACATTTTGGCCTTGTCGTCGCGATGCACGGAGATGGTCGCGGTGGTCGACAGCTGGAAACCGTACTCCACCACCATCTGGAACACCAGGCAGAACGACGTCGCGAATCCGATCACGCCGAACTTCTCCACGCTGAGCACACGTGACAGGTACGGCAGGAGTAATAGTCCGATCAGATAGTTTGAAAACGTGAGCGCGTATAGGAACAACGCATTCTTAAAAATACGCGAATGTGATTTGTTATTCGTAGCCTTCATTGTCTTTCGGTTAACTCATCTAGCTAATGTTTTAGATTCGTGCATAAGAAATCAGCAGTTCCTATTTGATGACTGTCGTGATTTGATTTCCTGTATAACGAACAGATGCGCATGTGCGAGTTTCCTCAAGGAAGTTACCGACCTCAATATACATGACTGGCACTTCGTTATCAGGGAGATTCAGAAGTTTGCGGGTATCCTTATCTGCTTTTGCCGTGAACATGGTGTTCAGAGGGCAGGAAGCAAGTCCTAAGGATTCAAGCGACAAAAGAAGGGACATGCCAAAAAGTCCGCCGTCAGTGAACCCCTCATTCCGTTCATAGGATGTGATGAACGATCGCAGGTCGGAAGTAATGAGAATAAGGGCAGGGGGTGCCGCATATCCTCCCACTCCTCCTTGGATAGCCAAAGCCTTAGTGATGATTTCAGGGTTTAGGATCAGATGAACTCGAGTTGGTTGTCTGTTGCAGACGGACGGTGTCCTCATAGCCATGTCAATGGCTTGCTCGATGAGATTAACATCTACTGGCTCATCGGAAAACTCTCGTACCGAATGACGGTGTTCATTAAGTTGAGCGTAAGGTAGGAGCGAGTTGTTAGCTTTTGTTGACCGTCGGATGACGATGCTTCCTCCGCGTGATGGATCTGCGGACTTAATATGATTCCATTGCTCGTTGGTGAAAAGACTTTTTTGCCATGAGATATCCTTGCCCGCGCGAATATGGCGTTCCATGTACTCGTGTAGTGCTGACATCGACTCTTGAAATACGGTGTTTTCCTCATAGTTGCTGTCGGCTAGCTCTAAGCTCTTGAGCATGGCTGGAAGTTCGAGAAACACTTTGCGTCCAAAGCCATATCGAAAATCGCTATGGCTGAGTCCTTTTTCTATCTGATGGCTCAGGAACATGATTCGTGTTTCCAACTGTGTGAGCTCGGTAGAGGCAACACGGGAGTAGTTTCGGTTATATCGATATGCCTGAAGAATGGAGTCTTTGTAAAGATGAAGCGTTTGCCGTAGATTTCGTATTGCTGACGCTATACGACGCGGGACGCACGCGTGAAACACTGCCCTGAGCTTCTCACTCATTTGAATCCTCCAATTAAGTGTGAGTGATGAATAATCATTGTTTGTTTGCGAGTACTGCTTGCTGCATGTTGGTGAGGTATTCGTCGACTCTCGTGCGCTCTGCGCCGAGTATTCGTTCGACCTTGGCGAAGTCCACATGCCGATTAATCACGTCGAAGTCGTCATATCCGTCCACATGACGCTGCTCGGAGTCCACGAGCTTCAGGAACTCGGAAAGCCTTCCGGAATACTGGCCCGGGTAGATGCAAATTGGCTCGGTTCCCATGTTCATGGAGAATGCGGTCGCGTGGAATGAGTCAGTCAGCACGTATTTCGCGTTGTCCACAAGGGAAACGAAATCGAGGATTTCAGGCACTACGAGGCTTTTACCGTTGCGGAATACTTGGTCCACGCGGGTGCAGAATCGGTAGATAGGCAGGCCTGTTCTGCGTGACAGTTCATCCGCATATCCGTCGAACTCTTTGCTGCGGTTCAGGTTGTAGATAAGGATGTAGTCGCCTTTAACCCGCGGTTTCGTGGCGATGGAACGCCAGAACGATGCCGGCATCGCCAGCGTGGGGTCGACGATTTGCACAGCGTTGTGGTATCCGTACTGATTGTTCAGAATATCAACGCCGCTCTGCTCTCGTACGGAAATCATGTCGAAACGATCAATGTACTTCTTCGACTGGTTGACTTCGTTCTCGTCGAGATGGTTTCGGCCGAAGCTGGACGCATATGCGTACTTGGGTTTTCCGTCAGGGGCAAAGTCCAGATAGAAGCATGGAATGACTCCCTTGTTCCATCCGGAATTCCACACTTGGTCACTGCCGGAAACGTACACGTCAGCGAAATCGTTGAAGTTTTTGAAATCCGATTCGCTGAGATACGTCTTTTCCGTGAGGTTCAGATATTTGCTGCGGAAGCCGTCGAACACTTTCTTCCATAGCAAGTAGGTTGGCAGGAACGCTAGGGCCTTTACCGGATTGCTTTTGGCGAAGGAGTTGACCAGGCCTTTGCCATACGTGTCGGGACGTCGATAGTCGATGAGAACGACGTTGTCGAAATACTGCTTCAGCTTCTCCTGCGTGGCGTATGCCTGAAGCTGTGTGCCGTAGTTGTCGACTTGATGGAGCGTGATTACCGCCGCTGTTGTCATGATTGTTCCTTTCCTGTCGTGTCGGGTGCTCCAGCCGGACCGGCCACAGTCCTGTTTCGTTTGGCCTCGTAGTAGCGACTCCAGATGGCGCGATAGCACCAGAAGCCGGGAAGCAGGGCGAGAATGCCGAGCTTGTCGCGCTTCGACGCCCTGCGATCGCGCAGCACGGTTGGTGCAACCGAGAGGACCTCCCGGCGCAGTCTTCGGGCGAGGTCCTTGTCTTGATGACTAGTGTTGACCATCTGGGAAAGCGTGGAGAGGCGCACGTACGCCCGCTTCTCAGCTGCGGCCGTTTTGAGGTCGGGATAGTGCTCGCACACCCATGCGGCCATCCGGTCGCCGGCGAGCACAAGGTCCAGCTTGCTGTCCTTCCAGGTGGTGCCGTTCGCGATGGACGTGTAGCGCTGCGTGTAGTGGTATTGGGATGTCATGTCCACCGCGACCCTGTCGCATTCCTGCGTGATCAGGTATGTAGTGGCGGTGTCCTCATACAAGAGCCCCTCCGGATACCGTATCTGTCTGAACAGGTCGAGCCGGTACAGCTTGTTCCATGCGGTCACGTCCCACAGGCCGTTGCGACACAGGCTCTCAACTGCTTGCGCACGATCGAGCGTCGCGCGCGTGTGGGCGGGGTCCTTGTCGTCTTCGTTGTCCGGCGCGTAGGAGACGAAATGTCCGCACTGCGCCGCGTCCGCGTCGTACGCCTCCAGCGTCTCGAGCATGGACTCGACGTATCCGGGCTCGACCCAGTCATCGGAGTCCACGAACGCTATGTATCGTCCGCGCGAGGGTTCTTCGATTGAGAACACATGGTCGATTCCCGTGTTACGGGCAGCTGAGAGCCCGCCATTCGTCCTGTGGAGACTGGTGATGCGCGGGTCTTGTTCTGCATATCGGTCGCATATTGCGGGGCAGTCGTCTGTGGACCCGTCGTCGACCAGGACGATTCGTACGTCCTCGTATGTCTGTGCGAGCAGTGAGTCGACGCATCGGGACAGCAGGTCAGCGACGTTGTAGACCGGCACCACGATGTTGACGGGTGATTTATCTTTCATCATGATTCCTCTTTTATCTCTTTTTTCCCAAGGAGAATCGCAATTCCAAAAATAAAAAGACTTACGAAGAATTTTGTATTTCCAAGCTGGAAAATTATGAAAGAGCCTACAATGGTTTGTAATATGAGCAGATAGAACATGAACCATATGTCGTTGGTTCTAGTTCTTTGTTTTTTATATACATATCCTGACATGAAGCCATAAAGCAATGAAAAAAGAACTATTCCAACAATTCGAAAATCGAGATAAAAGAAATAAAACAAGGAGCAGAAAGCATTGTAGGATCCTGTTGGGAATAAGGTTGACGTCCAGGTTTCTTGTGGTAATCCGACATAATAGATTAAATTATTCAAAAACGACGTTTTGGCTCCAAAAAAGCTGGCAACAGACGCAAGAACGTAGAATAGGGGGTAAAATGTCGCCGCGCCAAAAGATTCAAAATTATTTACATCAACAATTGAGGTGTAATATGAAAAAAGACCTACAGGTAATGTAAAATAGGTATATATCGCCTGCAAGAAATTCTGACTTGTCCTAAGTGATGTTAGGACAAATAGCATTACAATTCCTATAATTGTAGCATTTTTTATGATTTTCTTTGTTTTGCTGGAAATAGTTTTTCTATAATAGAAAAAAGCCGCTATCAGTTGTGAAACTATGTATATTATTTGAATACGACCACCACTGGAAATAATATCTGCAAGAGCGCACAAAAAAACAATGAGGCTAAATTTTTTGTGCTGTTTTTTGAAAAGGAAGACGATTGCAATAGGTATGAGCACTGTCATTGCTGGACCACAAAAGTAAGTGACAAACAATCCAACGATTGGATTCGAAAATGCCTGTTCGTCATTGTATCCTAAACGACTGCCACGCACTTCCATGTAGGAAGCGCCGCTTCTGAATGCGTTTAGTGAGTAAAAGAGAGATAGCGCACTACCTACACAAGCTAGCGCTAATATTATTTCAAGAAATGTAAAGCATAGCTGCTGTTGATTGCCGTCGCTCGTTTGAAGATTTTTTCCGCGCAAGTGGGCATACCGTGTTTGCTTGGTAGTCTGTTTGTTTACAAGTGTCGAAGAAAAGGCACCCAAAGAAAAAGCCATGCTGCCGCAGGTAATATAGCCAATTGTTTTTTCTGAATAACCCGTAAATCCATAGAGTCGCAATGATGCGAGGGTGCATATGAACAGCCATAAAGAGGTGAAAACGATCACAGGACTTGATATATCTTTGTGGGCAGAATAGTCCAAATATATAGTGAAGACTGAAATAATAAAAAACAAAATGAACAAGGATCTTTGATTCCTTTCTGATTTGCCGATATAAATCAGAAGCTCTTCGCGTATTTCCTACCGGCGAACTTGGCCATGAGGAAGCCCTTGCCCTTTTTCCACCAATCAGTCGGTTCCGGGCTGGTAAGAGGCAATTCGACGACATCCTGTCCGTTTGTTTTGAGCCACACGTCCAGCAGGAGCTCGCTGACCCTGCCGGGATAACGTTTCTCGAATGGGGTGTATGCCGAGGCGTCGATCTGGGAGGTCAATTCGTCGATCAGAGGGAAGAGCCATGCGCAGTACGCGTCGAACAGGTCGGCGCGCATGACGAGCATGTTGAACATGTGACCGCCGGTCGAGGCCATGCACCTGTCGAATATGGGAACGTATTCGGGAGCCTTCGACATGAGGATGTCCCTCATAACGTCCAGATGGGATCCATCGAGCGTGTGCGCATAGTGCGAGCGCATCGTCTCGATATAGTAGTTCCGCCTACGGGGTACGACTGCGCCGGTCTTTTTCAGCGCTTCCCTAATCTCCTTGCTGGATGCGATTCGGACGAACCGGTCTTTTCGCAGTCGGTTCGCGAGACTGGGGGACGCAAACAGCCTGCGGTAGTGGACGAGGCCTTTGTAGTCGGCGTCGCAGTTCTTCCACATCCAGTACAGGGCCGTCAGTTCGGAATAGCTTGCGTTGAGGCGCGAGATGTTATCTCCCTCGTCGTCTCCCTGGATGCCGGGCAGCACGTCCGGATGCAGGGCCGTGCCGACGTGGAGCGGCAGGTATGCCGGGTCGTCGGGCGTGCGGTACGGCTTGTGCATTGCGACTGCTATGCGGATCGACTCGCTCAAATCCCACGGACCTCCGTAACGGTCTCGGAAAGCGGAGTACGGACGACGTTCCCGCCAAACCCGACATAACGGCCGTTATCGGCTCTTTCTGCAATCGATCGACCTGTGGTCGGCATGCGAGTCCCGTCCTTTCTCTCCAAATGAACCCCGAATTGGTGTTTTTCAAGCGCAACGCGAACCGCGCAGGAACTGCCAAACCCCGTTCATTATCTGACAGCACTGATTTTTGCATCCCCCTTAGACACGCCCAGTCCCGCCACATACCTCAGAGATGCTCTTCACGGGTTTTCCATGAACACTTTGCTTGTTCGGGACTTGAAGGCCTTGCTCAAAACCTGATTTTGACGCCTCTCTTATGGTTCCGAAATAGACAAAGAGCCGATAACGGCCGTTACGTCGGTTTGATTCCGGTTCAGGGACGGTAATCCAGTGCCGATTCGAGTAGCCCAGGTAGTCGGCAGGATGATGGGTGGTGGTGTCGAGGCTACCGTGATGAATCATTACCGCCATATCGACCGTTCCCAAGTGCAGTTCGACTTCATCGTGCAGACGGATTCCACGGTGGTTCCCAAGGACGAGATCGAGTCCTTGGGCGGTCGAGTGTTCTACGTTCCTCCATACAGCAACCCAGTCAAGTACGTGAACGCCTGCCGGAAACTGTTCCAGCAGATCCACCCGCGCATCGTGCACTCCCATATGAACGCGGTCAGCGTGTTCACGCTCATGGCCGCAAAACAGGCTGGAGTCCCGGTGCGTATCGCGCACAGCCATAGCACCTCGAATCCGAATGAGAAAGCCAAGACTCTGGTGAAGAACGTGCTCAGGCCGTTCTCCAAGGTTTACCCAACACGCTTGGCCGCATGTTCGGAATATGCCGCACGGTGGCTATTCGGCGATCAGGTCGTTGATGCGAAACAGGTCCATATCATTCACAACGCCATAGATATAGATAGGTTCACGTTCAATTCCCAATCGCGCGCGATTAAACGTGACGAACTCGGAGTTGGCGATTCGCAGTTGCTCATCGGCCAAGTTGGCCGTATCTGCTTTCAGAAAAACCAAACCTTTACGATCAAGGTCTTCTCGGAATTGTTGAAGAATAATCCGAGTGCGGTGCTTGCAATAGTGGGAGATGGCGACGACTCTGAGTTGCGTAAGGAAATACACGACCTAAGAATCGAGCGCAACGTAAAACTACTTGGCATCCGTGATGATGTTGCGGATTATTACAGCGCATTTGATATTCTTGCCTTCCCTTCAACATATGAGGGTTTGGGAATGGCCAGCATTGAGGCACAGGCCGCTGATCTTCCCGTTGTGTGCAGTGACGAAGTTCCCAAAGAGGCAGATTTAATTCCGTCATTAGTACGACGCATTTCACTTGATGCAGGTTTCGAATCTTGGGTGTCAGCTTTCGATGTACATGAAAGCGATGCGTCGGGCCGTATCTCGCATGCGCAAGAAATGGCTAAACGGGGATATGCAATTCACTTGAGCGCTGCGGAGCTAGCTCATTGGTACGAAGAGCTGGAAGGAGAATGTGATGCCCAGAAAGATTAAAGTTGCGGAAGTGGTTTCACGTCTTGAATCTGGCGGCGTGGAATCCATGCTCCTTAATTATCTGGGACATTTTAAGCATCCGGAGGACTTCGATATCCATATCATTACGCAAGACATTAATGACGAACGTTGCGTAAAACAGTTCCAAGATGCGGGTTATACCGTTGATGTCATCACCCATAAGCGTAAGAGCATCTTAAAAAATGTGATTGAGTTATATCGGTTGATGCATTCTGAAAGGTTTAATGTGGTACACGCACATACGACCTTAACGAATTTCTATATCCTGTGGATCGCCCGTCTTACCGGAGCGAAGAAGCTTATCTCGCACTCGCATAATTCATTCGTTTCCAAAAGTAAGGTAAAACAAGCCATATGGTCTGTTTTGAAAATGTTGAATAAGGCGTCTGCCAATATATGGATGGCTTGCGGGCATGATGCCGGAGTCTTCTTATACGGAGAGAAAGCCGTGCGGTCTGGGAAAGTCCAGATACTGAATAACGCAATTGAGCTAGAGAAATATGCGTTCAACCCAGAAGCCAGAGACCGTATTCGTAGAGAATATAACATCGGGAAAACTGATTATGTTATAGGCCATGTCGGACGATTTATGAAGCAGAAAAATCATAAATATCTGATAGATATATTCGCCGAGTTTAACCGCAGGGTTCCAGATTCTTATCTCCTGCTTCTTGGAACTGGCGAACTTGAAGACGAGATTCATCATTATGTAAATGAACGTGGGCTAAGTGACAGGGTCATTTTCACAGGAAGCGTGGCTAACGTCGAAGATTTTTATTCAGCAATGGATGTTTTCGTATTGCCATCATTATATGAGGGATTCCCCGTTGTTTCGGTTGAAGCCCAAGCGGCAGACTTACCGATTTTAATTTCCGATAATGTTGATCCCTCTTGCGATATCACCAATAACGTTAATTTCATTCCGGTGAATTTACGTTTTACTATTTGGGTAAATGAAATAATTAATCTTTCGACACAAAAACGAAATACTTTAATTTTAGATGTACTTAAAACGAAAAATTATGATATCCACAACGAATCAAAAAAGCTTGAATCAATTTATAAAAATGTTGATTAAGTTAATTTTTTTAACTAACCTTAGTAAGAGTGAAAAATGACTATATACATCATAGTTTTTCTTGCTTCCTGTCTTTGCTTCTATGCAAAAGATCGTACTAGAGGGTTTTTGGCGGCTTTTTTGACCCTTATTGGAATCACGATTCCGTGTTTGCTTGCAGCTGTCAGAGACAAGACTATAGGTACCGATGTAACCGGATATGGTATGTTTGTTTATCGGGATACGAAAAATGTGTCTCTGCTGGAAGCATTCAATATTCGGTCGGATAATCCTCGTGGATTTGTTGCTTTAGCGTGGCTTATCAACCTTGCAAATGGCTCTTTTGAGGTATATCTATTTATAATAGAACTACTGATAATATTACCTGCCTATTTTTCTATTTCTTATTTTCTTAAAAAAAACACATGGATAGGAATGCTGTTTTTTTACTTTCTTTTTTACGCAATCTCCCTTAATATCATGAAACAAATGATTGCAGTCTCTCTCTCTGCATTTGCTCTATGTCTTGCTCTGGAGAAACATTATAAAAGTTGGCTGCTTTGTTCAGTAATTGCTTTTTTAATGCATCAAACAGGAATAGTGTCTTTTTTGATATATCCGATGTATCTTTTGTTTTCAAAAACTTCTGCATATTCTCTTGTGCGAAGGTTTTTCATCTATCTCGCTTCTTTTGCCTGTGTGGTATTTATCTTTGCTTTCAGTGACTCTTTTCTTGCGGCTTTGAGTGGTGTTAAAGACTCATATTCCTACATGGTTACTAATAAGGGTAAAGGTGGTTTATTAATAACGCCTTTGATATATCTTGGATTCATCTCTCTTTTGCATTTCATGGATTCTAAAATTTCTGGAATAGTTTATAATTCACGGCAATCATATTCGAAGGAAAATAGTTTTATCGAGTATCTTTGTGTCCTTGGTCTTATGTTGGCAGAATTGCAAATTATCACATTGGGAATTGGCCGTTTTGGATATTATTTCGAGTTTTTTATATCTATATTTATCACTTACAGACTTAAGGAAAAAAATATTCTCTTAAGAATAATGGCAATACTTTTTTCGGTGACAATTATAATTTTCCAAATTAAGTTTGTGTTGGATGGAAATTGCGAGGTGTATCCTTATACATCTTCCATTCTGGGGATTAAGTAATCACTTGAAGTGTAGTCTAAAAACGAGGTTTTGAATGTTGTTTTCGATTATTGTCCCAGCTTATAATGCGGAGAGGTATCTTCCTGAATGTCTTGCGTCCGTGGATGCCCAAACATTCAGAGATTACGAAGTTATCATTGTCGACGATGGGTCAACGGATGAAACATCATGCATTGCGGATACCTACGCACAGTCAAAATGCAATGTGACGGTGTTGCATCGTGAAAATGAAGGACCACTGCTCGCGCGACGTGCTGGACTGAAAATAGCTCGGGGACAATATGCGGTCTTTGTAGATTCCGATGATGGCCTGCATCCGGAAGCGCTACAGTGCATTCATGATGCAATCACGGGAACAGATGCGGATATCGTATCCTTCCGCTATTGCCGTAGCAAGGATTTTGGTCGTTCGGACACTCCGTCGCCTTTGTCTACCGGTTTGTATTCGGGAAAAGAAATCACCGAGGGGCGTAAACACCTGTGTGAAGGAAGATTCAATGAGATGTGGGGAAAGGCCATACGATTGAATCTTTTTGATCCTTCCGCCGACTATACGCAATATAACAAAATAAAGCATGGTGAGGATCTTTTGCAGCTACTTCCCGTGTTTGACAAGGCTCGCTCACTCTGTAGCTTGGATGATGTTCTCTACTTCTACCGCACGAATGACACCGCCTCGACTTCGGCCTATAAGCCTTCGCAGCTATCCGACATCAGGGTCGTCAACCGCGCACTGCTCAAATACGCGAGGAAATGGGGAGAATCATGCTATCAAAGCGCGTGTGCCGGCGAGGCCCTGCAGTACATTAACCTCCTCAAGATTGCTATGCAGGGGGCAAAATATAGCGGGTTCATTCAAGTTTTCAGAGATGTGCGGGAAGCGGCGCAGGATGAGAAATGTTTTTCCCGTTGGAAGCGCTGCAGTCTGAGGGCAGATAACAGGCTCACTGTCTTCTTGCTGAAGCGTGGATTCGGCACCCTGACTTTTGAGCTGCTAAAAGCCGTTGATTTTATCAAGAGAATAAGGAGGCACTGATGATCGTCACCAAGAGCGACCTACGTGAATATATCCAGGAAGATCAAAGGATGCAGCCTTGGCCTTCCAATCCTCTGAAGAGAATCATAGGTGCGGGTGGGGCGATGGTTCGCTGGAAGGTTTATCTGCGTAAGTGCGATTACCATCACAACGTTTCGCAGAATTTGTATCACAAGCTTGCGTACGTTTGGTACTTGTTTTTCCTGAAGAAGTATGAGCGTCGTTTCTGCTCGGAGATTCCGATTAACGTGTTCGGGAAAGGATTGCTGATTTGGCATCCCGGAAGGATTATTGTCAACCCTGAATCGACAGTCGGCGATTATTGCTCTCTGTCCAGCGGCGTTGTCATTGCGCAGGCGCACGGTAGGTGCCCGGTCGTGGGCCACCATGTGGAATTCATGATTGACTCGAAGGTATTAGGGGGGTGCAGAGTCGCCGATTATGTACGGATTGGCGCAAACGCTTTAGTACTCAAACCTATTGAGGAGGAGAATACCACGTGGGCTGGCGTGCCTGCACGAAAGATTAACGACCGAGGAGCCATTGAAACGCCTGCTATATGAGTTATCGGGAAAGAACTAGTCGCTTTGTCTGAAAGGTTTGGTATGGAAAATAAGAAACAAAAAGTGGGAATTGTGACACTTCCCGGCAACTTCAATTACGGGAACAGGTTACAGAATTACGCTGTTACGCAAGTTTATGAGTCGCGAGGTTTTAAAGCGGAGTCGCTGGTTCTGGCAGATAGACCTAATGCATTACGGGACTTGAAGCAGCTGGTGCGTAAGCTTCTTAGGAAGCCTGTTAGTCATCCCGAGGACAATATGTCTGAAGAACGACTGGAGGCATTCCAGAGGTTCAACAAGAACATGTGTATAGGAGTGGTTAACTTTGATGAGTTTAACCCGAAAGAATACACTTTCTTTTCGGTCGGCAGCGACCAAGTCTGGAATCTAGGTTACATCAAATATAACGAGGACTGGTTTTTCCTTGATTTCGCCAAGAAAGAGCAGCGTGTTGCGTTGGCTCCGAGCATCGGCCTGGATGCGTTGGATGAACGCCAGAGCAGACGCTTGGCAAAGGGCGTTCGGAATTTCCCTCTATTGTCTGTCAGGGAAGAACGAGGTGCCGAACTCATATATGAAGCGTCCGGTATGCGGGCGGAGGTTATTTGCGACCCCACGCTTGTCCTCACTCCAGAGGAGTGGGATGCTGTTTCGAGTGATTCTTTGACCCCGAAAGAACCTTATATTTTCACTTACCTGCTTGGTGGGGTCGGATCCGAGGCGTCTAATGTTTTAAAGCAGCTTCATTCGCTTAACGGATATCCAGTGATTTCATTGACCGATCGTGACGACGGCAGCGAGCTTCCTGCTGGTCCGGCGGAATTCATTTCCCTCATTAAGAACGCGACCTTTGTCGTTACTGATTCGTTCCATGCCGCGGTGTTCTCGTCTATTTTCGAAACCCCTCTGTCCATAGTGCATAGAGATGGGGTGAGTATGTTCTCGAGGCTGCAGACCTTGGCCGAGAAATTGGGCACGGAGAACAAGATCTACAATGGTGGAACCCTATCGTTGGAAACGGCATCTGATTATGCGGGCGTCGCCGAACGAATTGCCGGAGAGCGGGAGAGATTTAACGAATACCTGTCTTTGGCCCTCAACCAAAAATCGTCGAATGACTCACGGCATGAGGTGGTGAACGGTTGAAAGGCCAGCGCAAGACGGGTGCTTTGCTTGGGTATGCGAACATCATCGCGAAGAATCTGGTAAACATCATTTACGTGCCATTGCTACTGCACTTTATTGGGCAGGCTGACTATGGCGTGTTTCAGATGACCAACTCCGTGGTGTTCGCTCTCACGTTGCTGAGCGCCGGATTCTACGGGTCGTACGTGCGCTTCTACATGCGCGAGAAGACGCGAGGCAACGATCTGGGCATTTCGCGTCTCAATGGCATGTTCCTGCTCGTCTACGTCGTGGTGGCGTTGCTGTGCCTGATTGGCGGTACGGCGTTGACTATTAATGTGCGAAGCTTCTTTTCGGGCGGCCTGACTGCCAGTGAGCTTGTACTGGCACGTGAGCTTATGGGCATCATGACAGTCAATGTGGCGATTCAGTTGCTGTCCACGCCGTTTGACTCCTACATCGTGTCGCACGAGAAGTTTGTGTTCCAGCAGTCCAGGCAGTTGCTTACTTCCATCGCTCAGCCGTTCCTGGCCGTGCTTCTGCTCTGGCTGGGCACGGGTGCGGTCGGCGTCGCCTGCGCGCAGATGTTCATCACCAGCGTGCTGCTGCTGATGAACATCTGGTATGCCACGCGCACGCTGGGCATGCGTTTCACTTTCAAGGGTTTGGAATGGTCGATGTTCAAGGCCATCGCGGTGTTCAGCTTCTGGATCTTCCTCAACCAGATCTTCGACCTGGTAAACAACAACGTACCGAACTTCCTGCTGGGCGCTATGGCCAGTGCGACCGCGGTGGCGGTGTTCGCCATTGCATTGCAGATTAGAAACCTGTTCTTCTCCATGAGCACCACCATGTCTAACGTGTTCGTGCCCATGATCAACCGCATCGTTGCCGAGTCAGATGACAACAATGTGCTCACACGGCTTATGACGCGTGTGGGACGGTACCAGATGGTGCTGTTCTGGTACCTGTTCGGCGGATTTATTGTACTTGGACGGTATTTCATCCATATCTGGGCGGGGGATGCCAATGCCGATGCCTACTGGCTTATACTGATCATGACGCTGCCGGTTATGGTTCCTCTCACACAGAACACGGGCATTGAAATTCAGCGCGCGAAAAACCGTCATAAGGCACGTAGCTTAATCTATGTTCTGACTTCGGTCATTGACATCGTGATTTGTGTTATCTTCATCCCGACCATGGGCTACTGGGCCACTGCCATCGGCTACCTAGCCAGCATCATGCTCGGCACTGGCCTGTTCATGAATTGGTATTACCACACCCGTATCGGTCTCGACATGGTCTACTTCTGGAAGAACATGCTGCCCACCATCGCTCTGGCTCTCATCGTGACGGCCGTCTGCCTGCTGGGAACGCATTTCCTGCCAGTGAATTCCATCCTCATGTTCCTCGTGTGGGGTGTTGTCTATTCCATCCTGTTTCTTTCCGGCGCGATGAAGGTGTCGCTGACCGGTGAGGAACGGGAGAAAATCATCGGTCGAATCAAAAGAAAGGTAATTCGATGAGCGACTCAAACGTCATGGAGAGGGTGATCTCCTCGCCAGACGCCGATGCCATAGGCGGTTCCGCAACCTATTGTGTTGGCTGCGGAACCTGCGCATTCCTGGATCCGGCGTTCACCATCGCCAAGAACAACGACGGCTGCTATCAAGCGTTCATGCAGAGCGGGATTCAAAACCCTGCCAAAGTTGAAAGCGCATGTCCTTTCGCGAGCTCAACCAACGAAGACGCTATCGGAAACGATCTGTTCGGCTCGCAGGCTGGCATACAGCACGACCAGTACCTAGGCTACTATCTGAACGCCTACGTGGGGTACGTGTCCGCGGATGGTTGGCGTTCCCGCGGCAGTTCCGGCGGCATGGTCAGCTGGCTTGCTTCGAAAATGTTGGAAGAAGGACTGGCCGACGCCGTCGTGCACGTTAAGGATGGTCCTGATCCGGAACATATGTACACTTACCAGGTCTCGCACTCGGTCGAGGAATTGAAGACCGGTGCCAAGTCCAAGTATTATCCCGTGGAAATGAGCGAGGTATTGGCTTACGTGCGAAAGCATGAAGGTCGTTACCTGTTCATCGGCATTCCCTGTTTCGTGAAGGCCGTTCGTCTGCTTCGCTGTCAGGATCCGGTATTGAACGAACGCATCCGCTACTGCATTGGCCTGGTGTGCGGACATCTGAAATCCGATTTCTTCGCGAAAAGCGAAGCCTGGGAATCGGGCGTTCCTTTGGAAGACATCGCCCGCGTGGACTTCCGGCACAAGACGCCCGGAAGCCCTGCGTCCGATTACGCGGTGGAAGTGAAACGCGTCAGCGGTGACGAGCCAGTGGTGACGCGAACCGCGGAACTTTCCACCACCAACTGGGGTCTGGGCTACTTCAAATACAACGCGTGCGACTATTGCGACGACGTGCTCGCGGAAACCGCCGACGTGACCTTCGGTGACGCATGGATTCCCAAATACGTGAACGATGGCGAAGGCTGCAACGTAATCGTGGTGCGCAACCAAGACGTGCAGAATCTCATCGATGCGCACCGAGATGAGCTTGTCCTGCATGATTCCGATCCCGCCGAGGTGTACCAGTCCCAAGCGGGCGGTTTTCGTCACCGCAGGCAAGGACTGGCCTACCGTCTCCACGTGCATCAGGAACGTGGAGAATGGACTCCGACCAAGCGTGTGAAGCCGTCGTTGGACGGAATCAGCGAACAGCGTCAAAAAACGTATGCCATGCGCACCACGCTGAAGAATGAAAGTTTTGCAGCATATCGCGAGGCCGTTGCGACCAATGACTTCAACATGTTCAAAAAGCACATGAAGCCTGTGGAAAGGCAATACGCACGGGCGAGCGTGCCGTTTAAGAAGCGTGTGCTACGCAAAGCCAAGCAGTTGGTCAAAACCATATTGCCCGCAACTTTGGCGAAGAGCATTAAAAATCTAATGGGGGGGGGCGTAGCTAGCGGTACTCTCTACCTGACTGCGCGTTCTTTCCGTACTTTCGTTTTCGTAGCGTCGTCGACATTGGTACCAATTAAGTGTACCGATGTCGTCGACGCTTTTTCTATTGCCCATTCAGCTTTCAGCGACGAACAACCGTATGTTCTGTCTGCCTAGTGACGACTGAATGACCGATTTGAATACACGAAAAACAACAAGGAGAACTCGTATGTCAGCAAAACAAGCCATCAAACAAATTGTTCCTCGTCCGATATGGGCAAAACTGCAATCCGCAAAAGAAACCCATAACGGAAGAAAAGCGGAGAGAACACAAAGCCAACGCTTCATGCGTTGGATTTCCTTGGATGTTTCCACAGATAAGGTTCGTGTGGAGACCCGTTTGGCTTTTGATATTCACAGGCTTGAAAAGGGACTGAGCCACGTCCATTTCAGGCTTGGCTTCGGCAAAGGCGTGCTCAGTGAGATTTCCAAGCGTTTGGTTCTGCTGGAGAAAGCAGATCCGGAATATTCTGTGAATCCGCTGTATATCCAGGGCTTGGCGGTATTGCATGAATATCAGCGGCGTCATGAGGAACAGGGTTACGATCTTGCTCAGGTCGAAGCCATGTTTCCCGAATCCATTTGGAGGGCTGCACAAGAATATAAAGTCGATGATTCAGCGGTTAATGCTGGCTCGTTTGTGATGGAATCGGCCTCTAAAGTGAATAATCTCTCTGTGAGTTTCGTTCAGCTTGCGCAGAACAGGTATTCCGTACGCGAGTATTCGAGTGAACCCGTTTCTCAGGAACTGCTTGACAAAGCGTATGAAGTGTCAATGAAGACCCCGTCCGTATGCAATCGCCAGGCAACCCGCGTGTACCAGATCACCGATTCGGAGAAAATCAAAGCTGCATTAAGCATTCAGGGTGGTTTCCATGGATATGCCATGCCACCGGTATTGCTGTTGGTAACCTCGGATATCCGCGCGTTCATGAACAACGGCGAACGTAACGAACCGTTCGTGGATGGTGGCTTGTTCTCCATGTCGCTGCTGTATGCGTTGGAAGCGTACGGTCTCGCCGCCTGCCCGTTGAACGCCATGTTCAGCCTGTCCCAGGATCGGCAAACGCGTGCACTGTTGAATATGCCTGACTACGAACTGCCCGTGATGTATATCGCAGTAGGAAACTTCCCCGAATCCGTGCCGGTATGCCGTTCGACGCGACGAGATCCCAAAACAATCGTCACGAAATTGTAGTGGCGCTGTAGGGCTTTTGATATGCCAGGTGGTCTGGTTTTGCGTAATCAGACCACCCGTTTTTGTGTGTATCATCTGGTTTTTGGTGGATAAAGCCTGAAGAATTGAGTACTCGGGTTTTGTGGTCTCCTGTGATGCGAAAATTGGATATGACCAGTGCCCCACCATATGAATCTGAATTGCCTTAGTCCAACGATCGGGATGCGGTTCTTACGCACGGTACGTAAAGGTTGGCTGATTGAAGCGCTCGATATGCGGTATCTTGGTAAACTCAAACATGAGCGATGTCACTGCAGAAACGGCTAAGGAGATTGGCTTGTCGAATATCATTGCTTTGATATGGGACTGCGATAAGACCCTCATTGATAGGTATATGCAAGATCCTATTTTTGCGAATTATCAGATTGATTCGCATGACTTTTGGACGGAAGTCAATACGGCTCCAGAAAGGCTGGAAGCAAAAGGTACGCGAGTGAATCATGATACATATTATTTGAATGCCTTTATCAGAGAATCAAGACAAGGTGGAAAATTTGCGGGATTGAATAACGAAAAACTTCGTGAATATGGTGCTCGGGAAAAATTCTATCCAGGAGTCATTGATTTCTTCAAGAAGACGAAGAGCATGTTTCGTGACGACAATAGATGTTCGGAATTAGGTATCCAGGTTGAAAACTATATTGTCAGTACCGGTTTCGCTGAGGTGATACGAGGATCTGAACTATATGACTACGTTGATGGCATATGGGGATGTGAGCTTTTGGACACTAAGGATTCTAAGGGAAATAAAGTGCTTGGCGAGACTATTTATACGATCGATAATACGACTAAAACACGGGCGCTTTTTGAAATTAACAAAGGAATAGGAAAGATCGAGGGGATAGATGTCAATAGTAAAATCGCGAAGGAAGACAGGCGGGTTCAATTTGAGAATATGATATATATCGCTGATGGTCCGAGTGACATTCCTGCTTTTTCGGTGGTTAATAAGAATAACGGATCGACGTTTGCTATTTATCCGCATGGTGACATGAAAGCGTTGTCGCAGGTTGAAAAAATGCGTGAGGATGGCAGAATTAACATGTATGCCGAGGCAAATTACGAAGAGGACACAACGGCTAATATGTGGCTTACTAACAAAATTGAAGAACTAGCCACGAGGATTCGAGAGCGAGAAAATAGTCGAATAACTTCTGGCGTTTCAGCTTCACCTAAGCATTTGGTCTAAAGCATTCAATGTTCATTTATGGCGAAAACGATTCATCTCTCTTCAAAAATAAAGTTGGAGCAGTAGTATTAGGTGGTTTTTGCGCAAAATGATGATGCTTTGCTTGATGGATAGGCTGAATTAATTAGAGATAGAGATGTGATATGTCATCAGGATTGGTGTATGACAAGAACGGTTGGCTTTTTGAAAATCCTCAGGAAAATGCCGTACACGATATCTCGATTGATGATATCAATCAGCTCCTGTACTACGCAGAGCAGGAAGACGCACACGGGCAGAAGCTGTGAAGCATGCATTAGCTGAAAGAAATGAAGCAATTCGAAATGGAATTGACGTTCCGGAGATGGATTATGTCCTTGAACAATCCCTAATGATGCGGACTGAAGGAACCGTAATTCAGATGCCGTATGGATTGCATATAATAACGTTCCCGAGCAAAGGACATTTATTCCGTGGGGAAATTCAGAATTACCATAAATCCATTCCATCTTTGAATCGAATGCTCAAGGATGGAATGAGCAACAAAGAGAAAGAGCTAATTCGTGTAATAGCGCATTTAAGAAAAAGACAGTTCGGTAGACTTATTTGGAAAATCAATGTTGTCCCATACTGGGAAGCCGAAATCAGTGATATAAATTTTGATGCACTTGCTCAACATTATGGTCTAGCCACCCATCTGATGGATTTGACAAACGATTTTAAAGCAGCTCTATTTTTCGCGACCTGCAAATACGTTCCCGAAACCGATTCGTATAGACCCCTCACGCAGGGGGTCGACAAAAGCGAAGATGCGCAATTCGGATATATCTTTCACACACCCGACTGGACTATTGATTTCTTGAATGGCGGAGGAACTGAGTGGAGTTTCAAACACCTGTACAACACTGATCCGGTGAATGCTGCATGCGCGGAAAGAAGATTTTTCCTACAATCTGGGGATGTAGACGGCTTGGCTTTCCAGATTGGATATCAGCCACTGCAGCGTTGCGATCACCAGAGTGCCTACGTGTACCCAATGCGGAATGGGAGATCTCTGCAAAGTAATTGGCGTTTTGAGAAGATGCGGTTCCGTCAATCTGTAGAAATATCGCAACAGGTGTATCAGATGATGGATGAGGGAAAGAAGATCTTTCCTAATGAAGGTGTCACCGAACTCCATGATTACATTGAACGAATCAAGCATAGTGTTACTTTTTCGATGGATGAGCTTCACGAGGTATATGAAGATGATGGTGTTAAGAAAGCGCTCTTCCCGACATTTGACACATTGAAAACAGCGCTCATAGGATATGCCACTTCAGATGGCATGATCAGTATTCAGAATAAGCCAATAGAATATGATGTTCCGCAAAAGCTACTAGATACCGTTAATAGTCATTACGATGGAAAGATCTGTTGGAAGCGATCGGTGGTGTGATTCGCCGACCCCTTTTGATAGGGAGTATAGAAAACAACGCTGTATCGAAATATATGGGAAGTTGATATAGCGACTTGGACTACGCTCTGATTGCTGGGCTGCAAGATTCGGGTTCGGTGATTGGAGGTGCGGTTTTGTGTCTGCACAACGTTTGTTCTCTGTCTGCACAAGTTCGGAAAAGCGGTGTTGCAGTGGGATGTGCAGATGGGAAGACCGTGCGAAGCCTTAATGAAGACCACAAGCGGATTCGAGTGAACGGTGTGGCGGGGTGGACTACCTCCTGATTTGATGATTAGGTTGAAAAGAGTGCGGATTCGCGTGTGTCTCGACTATATATGGCAGATTTGAGAGTCTGGCTGGAAGCATCTCGCTTATATATGGCAGTCGCACGCGTCGAAAGCTCCAAAAACGTACTCTCGAAGTGGCTGTTTTCGCAGGCGCTGTGCCATATATAAGCGAGAAGCTTCATGTTAAGAAGCAAAATCTGCCATATATAACTCAGCAGGGCCGGTTGAAATGGGAATATTGCGCGAAGTGCAGGGCGCTCGCCCTGAAAACGGACGCTCCGTGCCTGTTGTGCGGGAATTTATAGTATTCCGATCAGTCCATGGTCATGGCCGTCGCGTGCGAAGGCTGGGAGCGTGTCTATTCCGGCGTCGACAGTGATTCTCTGCCTACCTCATACTTTGCCGACGCTTAGATCCTGTCCACGATGGGCGACAGAAGGAATTTGACTCTATTCCGCCTTCGCTATTTTCATCGTAATCATCCATGTAATCGGTAATGCGTTTGTTCGTATTTATCTTGTTCCAATCCGAACGTTCGCTGGCGTGGCGGTCGTACTTTTAACGGGGGTGTTCGGGTAGTATTGGGCGTGATGGCGTGTTTTCCTCTGCAGGGAATGGAGTGGGGAATGGCTCGCACGGATGCTATTTGAGGGGTGTCTATGGAAATCATAGATGGGGTTAATATTCCTGATGAGTTGATGGAAGCTCATAACAGGGGAGAACTGGTCTTCTTCGTCGGGGCTGGAGCCTCCATGGCGCCGCCAACCAATTTTCCGTCATACAGGCAGCTTGCCGAAGAATTGGCTAAGGAGGCAGGCTATGAAAAACCTAAAAAGAGCGATCTCGAACATCTTGACGGCTTCATAGGTTCGCTGAGTGACGACGGCATAACGGCGCACGAATATGTGAAACAGCGTTTTAGGGGAGAAGGGGTTGAGTTCAATGATGAACATGCTGCCATTATGTCCCTGGCTGGATCACGGCCGCCGGCTCGTGTTGTGACAACGAATTATGACGACTTTCTCGCCTGTGCTGCGAAGACAGAAGGGATTGAAATCGAGCGTCAGTACTATGCGCCGGCTTTCCCACCTGGGCATGATTTTCAAGGTCTACTACATTTGCATGGATCCGTCAAAGGTGACGCCAAATATTTAGTTCTGGATGATAGAGATTTCGGTCGAGCATATCTGGCGGAAGGTTGGGCCGCCCATTTTCTCGTGGAATTATTCCAGAATTACACTGTTTTATTTATTGGATATAGCGTTAATGATCCAATCATGCGATATCTGGCATTGGGAATGCCTGAACGAGACAAAAAGAGATACGCCTTTGTTGGCGATAGTGAATTGAATGAAGATGTTAAAGAAAAATACGAAAGACTCCACGTCGAAACCGTCACATATCCGGTAGTCGGAGGCGAGCATTCGTCTCTAGCGAAGGCGCTAAAACAATGGGATGAAAATGCGCGTTCTTCTGTTTTTGAGAGAAGAACGCGATTCCGTCCAATTCTGGAAAAAGGGATCCCTATCAGAAAAACAGATATTGACTATGTCAAAGAATCGCTCCTAGAAGAGGCTTTCGTCGATGATTTCGCAAGTTTGGCACGAGATGCGAACTGGTTGGTTTGGGCTAGAGAGCAAAATCTGTTTCCTTGGATTTTCAGTGATGAAGAACCCAAAAATAAAACAGAACGGAGAATATGTGAATGGGTTGCTCTGCTTTGCGTCGAGGATGGTGGGGATAAGATAATCCTCAATTATCTCGCTTACTGCGAACAGCGCATTTCCAAAGCGATATTTGAAGAGCTAGCCTCAATGGTTAGCCATGTCGGTGAGGAAAAGTGTAGGGCATTGGAAACGGTTCTGCGAACGTCTATACCGGGTATTACGTGCGGTTTCGCTGATCATTCCAAGGCATATAGGGAAATGGGGATGCCAAAAACTGCACTTGGATGGCGATTGCTCTTGCAGCCATACCTTGTATTGGATTACAAGGATTTGAGTTCCATCAAGAACGAAAAATCTCTGAAAAAACCGTGCGCAAAAGTGAAATGTGACGCTGGATTGCGTGGATATGAAGGCGATCTCGAAGAAATCTGCGGACTATGCATCGCTTCAAATGACACATTGTTGCAATTCGAAAATTCGTTGTGCGAAGCAAGTGATTTATTGAACGATTATTATGGCTCTGATCTTGTGGAAGGTTATTTGTCTTCGGATATACGTGATTTGGAAAAGGATGATTTTTCATTTCATATGGATTCTGGAATTCAATTTGTAATCAAAGTTTTAAAGGAGGTTGCACGTTCATATAATGCGAAAGATGTGCTTATTGAACGATGGCAAGGATATGGGCACGTCATTTTTACGAGGCTTGCCCTTTATGTCGTGGTGCAATCCGACTGGATTCCAGATAGGAAGATTCGATGGATGCTTCAAAATGATTGTTTGAACTACTATTTGTATGGAGATGATACGATTGATTATGTTGCAAGTATCTTTGATGATTTTTCACCTGAAATACATGACGAACTCCTGAAATATTTTAAAGAGAGTGGAGGGAAGGTCGGCATTGATGGGTGCCAGAGATTCCTTTATTATTTGTTGGGAAAAATTGATTGGCTGGAAGGTCGCTCATTGTATGAATCGATTCATGGCACCGGATCTTTGGCGAACAAAAACAAGCTTGTCAGTGTGGAATCTGGCGCTTCTGAAATAGGCGAGAAAGAATTGGCGTTATTGTTGGCTTCGGATCCCGACGCTGCGATTGATGCTATTCTTCGTCTTCCTAGACGATATGACGATTTTGAATCTCTCAATTTTGAAACTGTTATTGAACGTGTTATTCCTCCCTTCTGCATGAATAACATAAGTAGAATACGATCAGTTTGTCAGGCTCTCTCATCTAAGATTGACCAAGATAATAAAAAGGTTTCCATATTGATGGAAACCTTGGTTATGTCGATTGATTCCTTGGATTTGGAGGAATGCAGGGCTAATATCTTCGAGGCGATTCAAGATGAAAAATGGGAGATGTTGGGTGTTGGTGTTCTCTCTCAGCTCCTGTGTCAACAGATAAGTTCATTTGGTTACAAATATAGCGAGGATGAATTTCGAATTTCTAATGTTTTCGCGCTAAACATTATGAAAAAGTATTCGCCGGATTTTGAATGTGCTGATAAATCCCTGGAATCGGTTAAGCGTGCTTGGCCGTATAAAATGGTCGATTATTGGGTTAAACTATGCAAATGCGTATATGGAAAGAGCGTTATAGGAAAAGGGCTTCCTGAGGAGATGGATAGCGCATTGAATATTCTTCTTTCTGGAAGCGCTGATGCAAGACTATGCGCCAAAATGGGACTGCTGTATTATGCGGGATATTTTTATGGAATTGATAAAAAATACGCGAATGACAATCTTCTTGGTCTTCTGAACGACGACGAAACGCGCGATCTTTCATGGCGAATTATGTTGGGTAATCCCAACGCCAATTTACGTAGATTTGTTATGAAGTATTCGGTTATTGTTTCTTTGACCAAAGAAATCCCATCAGCGGAAGAGAAGTTTAAAAAGAAGCTGTATGAATTCGCTATTATGGTGATGTCTGATGCAAGCCTTAAATGTGCTTCTTTTGATAATTTATTTATGAAAATCATCAGTAAAGATAATAGAGAAAACGATTTGAATCTCTTTTCTGATGTTTTCTATAAATTTTACAGCAAAGGGTTTAATGATCGTTCATCTCGAAATATCTGGGATAAATGGATATCGAAATACTATGCGAAAAGGATGAGTGGATGGCCTTGTATCGCTTCTTCGTACGAGAGGAAAAGACTTATTGATGCTATTGCTTTTCTAGGTGAAGCAATTGAAGATGCAATGAAGCTCGTGCCGGAAGAAATGTTGACAAGCATGAGCTCTGAGGACTATTTCGTCGCTGTCGATGAGGAATGCGTGACCAATCCCAATGCTTTGTCTGCATACTACATTTGGCGAATCGAACATCTACCTAAAACGGTTGACATCAAGCGTGTCAGGTTGTCGTATCTACTGTGGCACTTAAAAAAATATATGTCAGAAGAAAATATCTCCGAAATAACGGCCAAGGCCAAAAGCCTTGGCTATGTGGAAAGATAGGCACGCACTTTTAAGGATCCCATGCGTCAGGAATGATTAGGCTCCGACAGCTCTCGGTTTGAACTGCACCCTAATTGTTGGGCTGAAACTCAGGTTCTGCGAATGGAAGGGCGGGCTTATGCCTGCACATCTCTCAAGATGACTACGGAACGCGGGTTGTGTGCAGACATGAGACGAGAGATGTATGGACGGGAAAGTCGTGCGGAAACTTCGTGAAGATCACAAACGGATTCTGGGTGAACGGTACGGTGGAGTAGATTGCCTCCGGCTTGATAATCGGGCTGAAAGAACTCGGATTCGTGTGTATCTCGCTTATATGTGGCAGATTTGGAGGTCTGACCAGAAGTTATCTCGCTTATGTATGGCAGTCGCATCCGGAGAACGGTAGTGCCCGAAAGATTGCGCACTTTGGATCATGGCCGTCCATGGCACGATGATCAGTTCGCTTCCTCCAGCGTGCCGCCAAGCCGGGACATGTCGAGGTAGCGGCGCGAGCTCCACTCGTTCGCGGTCACGTACCGTATGCGTACGCACGAGCACCAGCGCTGTTACCGTCCGGGAAGCTGCCGACGACGCGCGTGCGGCGGCGGATCTCCCTGTTCAGCCGTTCGATCATGTTGTTCGTGCGGATCCTCCTGCGTGACGAGCCGATCAAGCCTGTTCCCGGGCATGTGCCGGTCGATCCGCATGGTGTTCTCGGGCATGGTTCCGTCTCCTGGTTTCCAATCGCGGTTCTTTCGTTTTGGCGAATGAAGAAACCGTACGCAGGACGCGGGGCCATGCCTTTCACGTCAAGCCTGAAAACCCAAAGTGCGCAAGAATTCGGACGTTATCCTCAAAGTGCGTAAAAATCTGGACATTATCACATTCTGGCAATCGTAGTTCTGAGGTAGACGAGTTAGAACTGGAGAAATTAGATTTAGATTCGTCGTGAGTGGCGTAAAAATGAAGTCTTTGTGTAGCAGAAGTGTGCACTATCATGAGTAGAAAAGTGTAATTATAAGTGGAGGCAATATGCGACTTGAAATCCGGAACATAGGTAAGGTTCGGCATGCCGACATTGCCATTGATGGAATAACAGTGATTGCAGCTGCCAATAATACCGGCAAGAGCACTTTGGGGAAAGCGTTATATTCCCTGCTGTCACCGTTCCATAATTATGATTCCAATGTGCGCGATAGGCTAGTGCGGTCCGTTTTTCGGGCGATGTCTCAGATGGCTCCTATTGCGATAAAAGATTCACGTTCCTCTACCGGTGTGTTTTTGGAGGAAACGGTGAGTAGCCGAACTATGAGGGTGCTTGCCGAAAAAATAGTTCAAGAGGTTCAATATGGTTCGGAAAGGAGCGAAGAGGACGTTTCTGCGGGTTTCTTAAACATTGCTACACAAGATGATGGCGAGTGCAAAAAAGAATCACTTTCGCAAGAGAGATGGCTTAGATGGGATGATTTAGAGACAATTAGCTCTGCCGCTAAGCATTTTGGCGAGGATGAGAAAGAAATATATTGTCATTCGTCAGCGTATTGCAGAATTGCTCAGCGTTTCGGATGAACAGAATGCTCAAATAATTACGCAAAGAACATTTGAAACCCAATTTGGGGAACAGATTAAGGGACTGTTTCCTTCTTCAGGTGATGAGTCCGAGATCGTATTTTCAGATGATCAGAACAGAAGAGAAGTCAAGTTCATTGACAATAGATGCGTTTCAAGTCTCCCTGCAACGAACGAAAGACGAAATATCTACATCCTTGATGATCCTTCTCTGATCGATAACATCTCAGTTGCGCACAGAAGAAGACTATCCTCGTCATGGGGGCCTAAATACAGAGATGAACTTATCGAGGCGATGCTTAATCGAATGGAAGATCTTCGGTCGGATATATATGACGATTTGGCTGGGTCGGTAGTCGCGCAAGAAAAAATGCAGGAAGTATTGTCGGTGTTCGATAATGCGTTTCACGCTGTTCTCGCGCCATCTCCGTCTGGCTTGGTAATCAATACTGACGAGAAAGTAAAAAATCCGATTCAGGCCGGCAATGCTTCTATGGGGGTGAAAGCATTTGCTATTATCCGTTTCCTTATCGAGAATGGAATCGTTTCAGATGATGACATACTCGTTCTGGATGAACCGGAAATCCACTTGCATCCTGAATGGCAGGTCACGTACGCGCACGCATTGGTGCTTACGGCCAAAACACTGAATGTGAAAATGCTCATTACTACGCACAGCCCGTACTTCTTGCAAGCCTTGGTGGACTATGCGTACATTCTCGACTATTTGGATCAGACGTCGGTTTACACTGCTGAGTCGCAGGATGATGGCTCTTCGACATTTGTTCAACTTGACGATGCAGGTATTGCTGATACTTTCGATAGAATGGCTCGTCCATTCTTGACGCTTCAGAAAGCGGTCGCTGAGAAGGATATGAAAGGGTGAAGCAAAATGCTGACGCCAGATGAATGTCTTTCTTTCCTGAAGATGCAGATGGATAGGTTCTTGGAGACTGATCCAGATAAGCAAGATGAATTTGGCGATCCCGTTGAAACGATTGCTCGGTTGTCCTTCGACGTGAGCAGGGGAGAATCGCTTGTAGAGAAAGATGTACGGCAAATCAACTTCGACTTATATGCGGAGACATTCCGTGAAAACCATACTGTGTCGTCTTCTCCATCGTGTGATGGACAGAACGAATCAGTTGACGGTGAACAGCATGAAATACTACGGCCCTCATCATGTGACGGTCTAAGCAAATCAAATATCAGTGATAATTTTTTCTGTTTTGTTGAATATAAAAACGGTAATATCGTTGCTTATGATCAAAAAACTGGCGTTTATACAATTAAACAGAAGCCGGCTCAGGAAATAGAAAGAAAACTGAATGATTCTGCTTATATGCTGGAGTGCGATGGGGTGATAAGTGCCGAAGTTCTTGGTCGACATTTTGGCGTGATCGTCGTTGTCCGGGATGAAAGGGTGCAACGCCAGAAGGATTGTATGGTTTCTGTTGTACCAAATCCTTTGCTTATGCATATACAAGATTCAGTTCGTGAATTTAAATTGCATAAAGGAATCAGCGCCTCCGAGTCTCGTTATAGTTGGGTTAAAATAATGACTGTTTCCCAATTTACTGAGGTTTACCTTCCATTTCTTGAGGATGCTCGTAAAAGCGTGAATTGAGAAGCGTGATTTGTTTTTCGAATGTGATAGAAGTCCATCGTGTTGTGTCTGTTTACTCGTGAGGGTTTCAATAAAGCACGAAGGTCGTCTTTCTGTAAAGAAGAACGACCTCCGCAAACTGGACACTGCCCAACTTTATCGTGAATAAAAGTACATGTAACCGCATAAAAAAGTACATTCAGTTTTGCTGTCTGCACAAGTCCGGAAAAGCGGCGTTGCGGTAGGTTGTGTAGACGCGAAAACTACATGAAGGTCACGCGAATGCGTCATGAATGTCCCAGACGAATTCAGGTGGGCGGTGCTGTGGTCGAAATAGCTGCGTAAGAAGAAAGATTGTATCATCTCCCGATTTGATGCATTAAGCGGAAGCGGAAAGGACAAATTTTTCTGGAGGACTCTGACCTATAACCACAAACACTACCGATTGTTTTGTTAATTTTATGGTTCACGTCTGAGTTTGCATATGTCCGATCACCACGGACTTGCACGCTTTTGGGCACTACCCAGCTGAAATCAGTGTGCCCGTCTGCCTGTGTTCTAGTGGGACTATGTTTTTCCGTCGAATGGTCGCTGCGATATTCCTTGCGCATCAATAGCGACTACCAGTAGTATAACGAGAAAAAATGTGCTGGTGGTTAAGACTGACTTGTTCCGAACTTGCTTAACTCTGTAATGGGCATACTTTTCCTTGGTTGTGTTATGCATAGCATGCGATTCGCATATCCGACACTAAGCTTAAAATCAGGATATGCGAATCACATGCTGTTACCTATCTTTTACAAATAAGGAAAAAATAGGTGTTATACTACCTTTTAAAGGGTAGAGATAATCACAATTGTGAGAATCATGATAACGATCAGATCCTTCATTATTGCTCCTCCTTTCGATAAAGAAGATGCCAGCGATGATTTAGAACGTTGACGTTGGCATCTTGTTTTATTTTGTCAGTCCGTTAGCGTCGTTCTGCGTACTGAAGGTCTGACAGGAATTTTTCTCTCTCCGCCAGAAGCTGTTGCTTGGCGTTGATTTCCTCTTTTAAAGTGTCGACTTCTTCTTTGACTGTCGAGATTAACTGAGCAACTGTAAGTATGCGAGACTGTGGCTCAGTCTCAAGCGGTTGAATTATTCCGCGCTTGAGAGCAAAATCTTCCACATCACTCCTTTTGAAGAAAAGCTTATTACCTTTTTTTTGTGATGCGAGTTTCCCTTCCGTGGCAAAACGTGCGACACTGCGGCGAGTCACATGCAAAAATTCAGCGGCTTCCGTCGAAGACATCTCAGATTTGGCGATGGGAGCTTCAGGCTTGGTTTCCATGGTTCCTCCTTACTTAGTTAAGGATAACTGGATGTGGCGACATATGAGACATTGGAGAATGCGACGTCCTTTCGAGCTGCTGGGACAATACTGTCGACTAAATCAGAAAAATGATAACATAGCTCAAGAACAAATGAAGCGGGGAGACGCTGGCGATCTCGATATTTAGTTCTGATCGGACGTAGTGAAGGAATCTTGCTTGCATGTCCGTCTCCGGATCCTCAATGCGCTGGTGGCACCACTAGCAGATCGCCTTGATCCGCCGCGCTAGGGACAGGCCGCGGTGTTGGCGCAGCATGTCTCGGATGCGCGCGCTCCACGACTCGATGAGTTTGCTCGAGGACGGGATCGGCTCCGCGCACCCGTCCGGCGGGTCGAGGAACGTGAATGGCTGCCCATCCCTGATCCGTCCGTGCACCATCCGGCGAGTCTTGGCCAGGCGCATGTGCTGGTCCGCGATGATGTCGTCCTCCCAACGGCTCTTCTGGTCGAGGAATCCGGCGAAGTTCCGCTCTCACTGGTTGTACGACGCCATCCACTCGGCGGCTGTTCTGACGTCCGAGACGCGCGACGATGTGGTGGCGCGATCCTAGACAGCAGCGACGACCAGGCCGAGCACGTCTCACTCCTCGCCACGTGCCATCCGACTACGTGGCCGCCGGAGACCGCGATGAGCACAACCGTGTCGCGGTGCAGGTGGATGCCATCGAGGTGCATCACGTCGTGCGTGGATTGGCTACAATGTGTTAGACAGTCCAATGAGGGACGAATGACGTGGGATTGGAGGCCGATGATGGCCGGCCCGAAACATCCCCGCCACTACGACGGGGCGTTCAAACGGCAGATCGTGCAGTCGTGCGAGAGCGGCCAGCCCTCCCGGGAGATCGGGGCCGAGTACGACATCGCGCGATCGACCCCGCGGCGCTGGGTCCAAGACATCCGCGACCGGCGGTTGGAGATGGAGGCGGACGTTTCAGGACAAGCGGCGCCGGTATTCGCACGAAGGCAGGCGTGATACGGGCCAACGCCGCCCGATATCGTCGCGATGCGGGATGCTGGGCGTCCCCGCTCCACCTGTTACTGGATGACCGGGCATCCCGGGGCGGAGCGTGTGGATCCGATCGCCGGCGACGTGCGCGCGGTCTGGCGCGACAGCCGCGGACGCTACGGCTCCAGGAAGATCAAGGCCGCCTTGGAAAGGAGGGGCGTCACCGCGTCCAGGAGGCGCATCGGCAACATCATGCGCGAACAGGGCATGACGAGCGCGTACACGCGCAGACGGTCCGAACCGCACGGGACGCGGGCCGACGAGGCCAGGCTCGCGAACCTGCCGATCCCGCGGGTCCGACGGCTACGCCCCGCACGTGCATCTGGCGAGCGATCTTACCTATGTCCGCGTCGGCGGACAGGCCGCTGAAGAAGGAGCTCGTGTACCGGAACCACCACACCACGATCGAGCAGCCGAGGCATGACCTCAACGGCTACGTGTGGTGTTCCGACGACCAGCGGCTCCACTCCACCCTCGGATACCGGATTCCGAAGGAATTCACCGAACAGGGACTCGTCCTCTAGGGACCTGTCCAAAACACCGTTGCCAATCCAGGGTGTATGATCTGTCGTGGAATGTCGAGCGGAGCAATGAGGCTGGTTTGAAGAAAGAGGGACCGGTCATGGAGGAGTGCGAAGTTAAAGGTGTCACTGATATGACGGATTCTCAAGAAGTGAAGAATGTCTCAGAACAGCAGGACGCTCTTGAACTGAATCCGCTGTATCCGGAATATCAGGCGGAACATCATAGTGAATATGTGGATGCTCTCAAAAGTGCCATAGAAAGTGATAAGAAGGGCAAGCTAAGAAATATAGCGATATCTGGCACATATGGTTCGGGAAAGAGCAGCATCCTCGAGAAAGTGGTCGAAGACTTTGAAGGGGTAAAACCGTGTAGCACAAAGAACATTTCGCTTGCTCCGCTGGCATCCTGTTGCAGTAATGCTAAAAGGCGATCTGATGATAATAAAGATGGGCATGGCTCTGAGGACCATACAGATGGTTTTCCGACAGACGCTCAGACGAATCGGATTCAGCGGGAGATTGTGAAGCAACTGTTGTACGGTGTCGATCCGAAAGATGTCCCGCTCTCTAGATTTCATCGGATTCATGAGAAGGGCAAATGGGAGAAGATAGGGTTTTCCTTGCTGACGAGTGTATTCCTGACGATGTTGTTAGGGACGTTTTTCGGTGATGATTTAGGTAAATTCGGGCAATCGCTGTTGTCTTCCTTGCCGTTTATCGATAAATGGGCGATAAGTCCATCAGAGAAGTTTTTGCTAGGCTATGTAGTCTTGCTAGTGCTTCTTTTCGCGGCATCATGGATGATTTGTTCTTATCTTCTAAAAAGCAATTTGAAAATCGGACAAGTTAACGTGAGCGGTGCCTCGTTGAAATTGGATCAGGGAGTTGACTCATACTTTGACCAGTATCTTGACGAAATTGTATACCTATTCGAAAAATCAAAGATCGAAACCGTGATTTTCGAAGATCTCGACCGATTTAAAAGCCCTGAAATCTTCGATTCATTACGTGAATTAAATCAGATTCTGAATGACGATCCAGTTATTACTGGGGAAAGATCTCGTCGAGATGGAAGAACTATCCGTTTTATTTATGCAATAAGTGACGCTGTGTTTGATGATCAATGTATCAAGGCCTCGGAAGAAACGTTAAGTGAAGAAAGGCGAATAGGAGCTTTCTCTCGTGCGAAATTCTTCGATCTTATTATTTCAGTAGTTCCGTTTGTCAGTTCAAATAATTCTCATCAAACGGCACGAAACGCTCTAGGCGATGAAATCACCCGAATAGACAAAGTCGGAGATCTACTTGAAGACGTCGCCGGTTTTATTCCAGACCAGCGTACTTGGATAACGATCCGCAACGATTTCATCATGTACAGCAGAAGACTGCATGTTAACCTGGATGAGAAGAAAGATGAGGAGAATGCTCTTGGACTATCCGCCGCGCATCTTCTCGCATTTTTGATTTATAAAAACTGTTATCTTGCAGATGCGGAAAAGATGCGAGAAGGCAACAGCAAGATCGATAAAATATATTCGACTGCACGGAGCATTTCCACAGATAGCATCTATAGGCTATCCCAATGGCGCAAAGGCGCGCAAAAAGATTTGGAAATGGCTTTAGACTCTATGGAGGCGGATAGAATTGCCTCCCAGTTGGTGCAGCGGACGAAAGAGTGGATTGCGGAACTCAGCGGCGGAAAAGTCGATGATGATGACATTAATATTTCTGGACATAGCGGTTCTAAATTGAGCGAAGCACGCACCTGGGAAGAGCTTTCAGCAAAGCGAAAGGATTCTACAATTAGGATTACCGCTTCTTGCTATGGCGAATCTGGTTGGCATTCGATTGAAGTAACACCTACAAAACAAGCTCTTGAAAAAAATCTTGACACGACAATTGACATCAGTCAGCTGACATTGAATGCTGTCAATCAGAGGATCTGTAAAATTGAAAACCGCATTGAAAATCTGAGAACAGGTGATTGGAAATATCTTCTGAATGATAAAGCCTGCGAGATAGATTTCGAGGGGCCCGACATGTCTGGCGATTCAGGCCGCCAGACATTGTCTCAATTTATCCAAGACGATCTGCATGAACAGGGTACGTTGCTATCAAGTTTGATTGCTGGTGGTTGGATCGCTCAAGATTACAAGCTGTATTCCACGATTTATTCAGATGAAGGCATGTCGAGGAATGCCCTAAATTTTGTAATACACAATATTGACGAAAATAAATCTGATTTCTCTTTCCATCTTAACGATGCGGATGTGCAGAATGTGCTGAAACGTGTGCGACATCGGGATAGTTCTCTCTTCGGGCAGGCATGGATGCTGAATATCAGTATTCTCAACTATCTGATGAGGTCAAAAGCGAATGAAGATAAAAAGACGCTGCATATGGTTATTTCGTATCTATCCAACTTGAAGGGTATAGCAAAGGATTTCTTGCTTGCGTTTCTCCGCAATAAGGAAAACAAAACAGCTGAAGTTCTTGAACTGATTGCGGCGGACCCATGCTCGGAGATACTGGAGTTCTTGGCGGACGATGTTGCTACGTTAGCTGACACTATAACTTTGTGTGATTTCCTAGACGTTGTACTGCGTCATTTGAATAAAAATGTTCAATACGAAGTTTCCGATACCCTCAATAATTTCATTCAACAACATTGGGAATCTATCGCCGTATTCAAAGATGATTCTTTAGATGAAGAAGCGACAAAGCAACTCGACAAGGTGCTGCTTGACTCTCACTACTCCGCTCCAAATCTGTCTTGTTTGAGTGAACCATTGCGCAGACTCCTCGTTGAACATGATGGGTATGATTTCACCAGAAGCAATCTTCTTTGTGCGATTAACGATTTGCAAGGCACGTTTGCAAAGCATGAAATGCTCGCTCTGAACCAGATCAGAAGCATTTCCACCCCCGTCTACCAATACGTCATTAGGAATGTCGACAAGTATCTTGACTTCCTGAAGGAATCTGAATATGCGCTCGACTTCGTTGATGGGACTGTTGCCTCGGATGTCGATTCAGCTATTGTTGCAGTGTTGGGCGACTCCGTCCACTCGATATTTGACACTCGCGAATCAGAAGATAAATGGGTGGAACTTGAGCAAGTCGTTAGCGGAATAATCAGGAAGCATTCGCATACTGCTCGAATTCTTTATTTTGAGCCGGACGAATTAGAGGGCAGACTCTCTTCGAGAATTAATGCCGAAACGCGGGAGCGAATCAGTGCTTCTTGTGTCAATGAGTTACTGCGGAATGATGCGATTTGGTTTACTCCGATGAATCTGCAGACCGTGTTGGAGTCTGTTGGGGATGCCGAGGAGTCGGATGCGTGCGGTGAGTGGCTAAAGCTGCATTCTTCCTTTGAATCAACTAAGGAAGAACCAGAATTTGACAGGGGAAATCTTGCGGTCAAACTGTTGAACCTGCCTCTTGATGTTTACAATGCGAAGAAAAAGGAATCGCTGGTTCGTTCGTTGCAGCTCGAATCACCACTTTCGGATGAGCAGGTTTCTGATATTAAAGTGGGCGATTCCAAAGTATTCGATCTTAAACGTGAGCCCGATGCCTATGCGCGATTGTTGGATGATAAATCGATTATTGGCGACACTGAAACCGCCTTTGGAATGATTCCTGATATTTGTTGGGAAGCACGTCGAACGTGGATGCTGCGATCTGCAAAATTTATTACTTACTTATCACCGAATCTTCTTGGACCGAATGAGGCATGTAGGATCATCGCTGATAAAGATACTCGTCTTGAACCTGTGCTGCAGAAGATAGCCGAGAATATGTCTGTTTATATTCAAGATGCGGACTTCGATTATCTTTTGAAAGCGGCAAAGGCGTGGATGAATTATTCCGGCAATACTGTAGACAAGGGTGATGCCGAATTGTTCGACGAGCTGGCCACCAAGGATGAACGACTGCATGGAGTAAAGGAATTGTCGGAACTCGGACTCAAATCGAATCTATGCGTAAGAATGATTAATCGAGCGCTTGACGAACAAGGTATTGACGATGCCAATATTGGCGTGGTTCGAGACATTATCCAGCATCTTGATGTGCCCTATAGACAGTTATTTAATGATAAAAATCGTACCTTGAACACTGATGATGAAAACTTTGTCTCGCTGATTACAAAACTGGATCAATATGCTAAACGAAGTGGTATTACTTCAGAAGACATATGGAGAAATCCTCAGGAAAAAGATGGATTTACCAAATATACCGTGGCCTTTTCTTCTGTAGAAAAACTTAATGAAAAGATTGATTTACTGCAAAACCAATCAGCAATTAATAATTGAGCCTCGTTCGTCTTTGCATGCGTTGTTTTGTTATGGGGGGGCTGCGGACGTTTTCTTGGAGATGATCACGCAGCCATTCCCTGGCTCTGACGGTATTGTACCGGACTCATCCAACTGAGCGACCGTTTGATGCGCTCGTGGTCGTACCAGCGGAGATACTCGTCGACCGGGACGAGCACCTCCGCTGGTACGTTCCTCCCAATGCTTGGGATGGACGGATTCCGTCTTCATGCGTCCGAGGAACCCCTCCGCGGCGGCGTTGTCCGGGGAACAGCCCTTTGCGCCCGTCGACCGTGTCAGGCCGTAGCGGTCCATGAGCGCCAGCCATCCGGGCCACCGACAGTGGCAGCCGCGGTCGGAATGCACCAAGGGATGCGCCCCCTCCGGCAGCGTTTCCACGGCCTTGACGAGCATCCTGTCGGCGAGCCCGGCGTTGGGACCGGAACCGGCCGTGTAGGCGACGATCCCGCCATCGTGGCAGTCGACCGGCGGCGAGAGGCACGCCCTTCCCGTCCCGGGCCTTGATCTCGGTGATGTCCGTCAGCCACTTCTCATTCGGCCGTTCGGCCGTGAAGTCGCGGTCGGCGAGGTTGCCGGGAGCCGGCAGCGTCTTCTCCCTGTTCGACAGGCGCCATAGGTCGGCGCCTGGGTCTTTTTCCGCAAGCCTCCACCACCTCCCGCATCAACGCGTTCTCCAGTTCCAGCTCCTCGACCCTGCGGCGCAACGCCTCCACGTCATCGCCGACGGCCCTGGCATTCCAGTTTCGCCGCGGCGCAGGCTTGTCGGACTGGCCGGCGTTCCTGTTTTTGGGCCGCAACGCGGCCATGCCGCCCTCACGATACGCCTTGACCCAGTTGCGGACAGCTCCGACGCCCGCGCCGAACCGTTCGGCGGCCCGCTTCCGCGCATGCCGCCCGGCACCGGTTCGATCGCCTTGGTCCTCGTCTCCAGCGGGATGATGGGTTTGGCCATATGGCCGGCATACCGGGGATACACCGCCAGCCAGCGTTCCAGGCACTGCCTGGTCGGATAACCCAGGTGCTCGACCACCTGGGCCGTGGTCATCGGCGTGTCGGAATACAGCTCCACCGCACGCCATCGTTCCTCGGGGCCGGACATACGATAATCCTTTCGTTCAGTCTCCAAGAAAACGTCCGCACCATGTAAGTCGAATTTCTGCGCACTTTGTGATTTGAGTTTCCCGGAAGAGGACATGGCCCGTGCCTGGTACGATTTTCAGTCGCTGACACTGGCAAACCGCGATCGGATGGTCGACCCGCCGCTATCTGGACATGTCCCGGCTCGATGACAACCTCGTGGAAGCGAACTGATCATCGCGCCATGGACGGGCATGATCCAAAGTGCGCAACCTTTCGGGCATTACCGACGCCGCCCTCCGGCTGCCGTCGACCACGAACCAGCTGGAGGGCGGCGTCGACGCGGTCGTCAAACGGACCCTCGACCACCACCGGGGACTATCCGAAGCGCACATGAGACGCTGCTGCGAATGGACGGTATACATGCTCACCGAACATCCTCATCCCATGTCGTTCGTCGCGTCCGAGCATTGGACGCGACGAGGAAAGGAACAATCGAGCATGACGGGCCCGCGCCCAGTACCATGACCGCAGTGCAGCTACCTACCAACGGCATCAACGCCTACGAGAGCGGGTTCGGCATCAGAACAGGCTGGGCAGGACGCTCACACTAACCCACCAACACGCCAACAACACACCCGAATAAGACCCACGTTTCTTCACTTAACACTACTTTTTGACCCTTAACCCGTAGTCGCTATGCGGTTATGTCGCATAGCGCGGGAGCCGGCCCCCATGATGCACAGGGAATCCGGCTCCTACTTCCATTTCCTCCTCAGAGGCTGGCTTACTGGTAAGTATATACCATTCGGCTGACGGCCTTAGTGTGATGTCTCCACAGGCTAAATTGCGGCGTGACTTTACGCGAGATGGTGCAAATCCAGTTCGCGCATGTCCAGGGTTTTGAGGAATGAGGAGAATTCTTGGCGGCCGCGTTGCGCATCGCCGATGGCTCCAAGCGCTTGGTCTGCTATCCACAGCCGAGCGTCGGAAAAGCCCGGGGCGAAGTCCACGCGGAGTTGGCTGATGAAACGCCTGCTCCGCAATCCACGGACGAACACGAGGTCCCTGTCGTCTTGGCTGGTTTCGCGTGATTCTAGAACGAGACGCGAAACCCCGTATTCTTTCTCCAGCGTGGGCAGCAAGAGTTCGAGGCATTTACGTCGGGCGCGTTCGGAGGTGACCGTGCCATCCAAGGGCGTAGCGGCTATGACGATATGGGGCAGTGACAATGCCTCGATGACTGGTATGGATCTGCGTTTCTCCGAAAGCGTCATGTCACGCCAATGCAACTTGGAGACTTTTCGCTTGGTCGCGGAAAGCAGCTGGCTGCGGATATCGCGCTCTCCAAGTCCGCAGATGCAAGCTCCCATGTAGTAGGTGGGGATGACGCCGCCTTGGGTCTGTACGCTTTCGTCGCCCCATGCGATCAGTTCACTCATGCTTCTCCTCCTTTCGTCTCGTGCGTGTGCCGTCTCGAATCTAATGTTTGTTTGTCGAATGGCGGGCAGACATAATATTCGTTCACCGTGGTGATTCCCGTTGGGCTCAGCGGGGCGTCCTTGAGGTGTTGTTCCTTGCGGATCAGGCCAATGCGCTGCAGTTCGCGCAAGCCGCGCTCGGCGGTGTCTGCGGACCATCCGTACCATTCCGGCATGTGTTCTGTTGGAAGCTCGCATGGTGTTCGTTCGCCAAGGACGACGAGGAACATTGCCAAGGCGGGCAGGCTGATGTCCTCATCGAAGCGGCTCTTCCAAAAATCGTGGGACAGTCGTATGTACCGGCTTGCTGGTCGCTGGTATTCCTCGCCCGAGCCGTCCTGCGCGAGTAGCTTGATCTTGATTTTGCGCTCTTTGCCACAACGGGATTTCTCAATCAGGCCACGTTGTTGAAGTCGCAAGAGAATCCTTGTGGCGGCAGCCTTTGCGGTCGCAACGCTACCGGCTGTTTCTGAGCATCCAAAGGCACGAGCCCATGTTTGCAGGGGCAGCGATGTGTACCATTCGTTATCCGTGTCGGGGCTGCTTGCGGATGCCGCGATCAGTAAATAGGCCTTCAAGCCCCTGAGATCTCCGTTTGTCACGAACTGGGACAGCACGCTGCTGCGCTCCTTGCTTCCGCGAGGCTGCTGGATGAAGGACTTGCTGATCGGAACGAAAGGACGGTTGGCGTTCTCAAGAATGGCCTCGACCGTCTTCCTCCAATCGATTTGCTCTTCCACCATCGCTTCACCTCATCTCAAGTATCGGTTTCGTCTTGCTATATGCTATCGCACTCAAGGGTTTTCTAAAACGAATAAAACTAGGTTGATGATACGCTACAGCGGGTATATGTATATTTCTTGGTATATCTAATGCAATACACGTGTATATGTCTTGTCATGTCTATAACAAGCAAGCTTTATGGCGGCATCGTAGAACTGCTCGAAGTGAAAGCAGCCTGTACCTGGGGTAAAAATTGACCCTCATTTCGCCATGTAGCGGAAAACTGCGCGAATCTACCATGTTTGCACTAGTGCTGTTCTCAGCTGTCATGCGGACTCTCTCATAAAACGTCCGGAAATGTAGCGGAAGAGTCGGCGCTTGGCACATCCCATGATGGAGCTGAGGGAGGCGATTGAGGTGCGGACTGAGGGATGGCGGGAGCGGCTGGCGTTGGGTGGGTGGTGCGGGTTGTGATTCGGATGGTTCGGCTGACGCGGCTGGTGCTTCTTCTGTCTGTTTGATGGCGTGATATGAACTGATTTTTGTTCCGCATTTCCCCTAACTCGATGGGAAACGACACCATCGACGCGGGCAGCCATCATGGCCGGCCGCAATACCGACCGTTCCTGCAATTTCTGACAACGCAGGAACGCAACGTCATTTGGCTGCTGCTGGCCATCGCTTTTCTTCCGGTGGACGGCACCATGCTCGGCCTGTACGCGCCGTTCTGGTCGCCAATCAGTCCGGCGCTGTTCGCCGTGTACTGCCTATGCAATTGGCGTCAACTGCGCATCGCAGCCAACCGGTACCTGCTAATGTTCCTCCTGCCGGTGGCCTGCATAATCCTGTCCATCCCGGGATGGCTGAAATTCGGCATCCATCTCAACGCCGCGTTCATGAGCATCACCGGATTATTGGGCGTGCTCGCCACTTTGGGCGCGATCGCCATTGCGTTCGGCATCAAACGCATTCCGTGGCGTATGCCATTGCGGATTCTCATCGCTTCTTACTGGTTCTCCTTCGGCGTGGGCGTGGTGCAATGGCTAGCCATCCATCTGCATATCAAGCCGTTGACCGACTATTTCGCGCACCTCATGTACCGGCAGTACATCAATGAAAGCTCGGTGTGGGGCAGTGGTCACGGCCTGTTCGGACCGCAGCTCCCCGATACTTATATGCAAGACGGCAGTCGATGGCCGTCTATGTTGGGTGAAGTGATCTGAAGTGATTACAAGCTGCGGATTTGCGAGCCGAACGGCCATAGCGCTAATTTGGCCATCTTGAACGATTGAATGCCGAACGGAATACCAATAATGGTAATGCAGTTGAGCAGCCCGGCGAACACATAGCCTATTGCCATCCATATGCCAGCCAACACAAACCATACGATATTGGCCAGCACCGATCCCACACCGCCGCCATACACCACGGTTTTGCCGAACGGGGTCAGCGTGAGTCCCGCCATCTTGAACGCCTGAATGCCCAGCGGAATGCCCACAATGGTGACGCACAGCACCAGGCCGATAATCGCCCAACTGGCGGCGAGCAGCAGCCCGCCCAAAATCAGCCACAAAATATTGCCAAGAAGTCTCACGAGGTCATCCTAACGAACACTGAGGAATAAGGAAAGAGCTCAAAGCGACGAAACAGCCCCAAATCCTTGCTGCAACTGCGATTGAGCTTAATCATCTGCTATTCCACCCGGTAGTGCCCACTAGTAACCTGTACCTAGTCGTAAACTGCCAATGATTGAGACATTCAGACAGAAGAGAAACGTGGCTGGAGAACAGGCTCAGCGGAATATTCTTATCCCCGAAAATCGCGTTCTTATCTTGGAAAACCGTGCTGAGACGGTTCCGCAGAACGTGGTTCACGCCGAAAGACAGGAATCAGGCTCGGACGAGGGGCTGACCTCATGGATTTGGCGCACATCGTCGGTAAACATTTGTTTACGGCGGTACTAGGGGGCGCATCTCTCGTGGTCTGACCCTGTACCCTAAATATGGAAAACAGAATCGAAGCCATTAAGCCGCGGGAGGAGGCTAATGAGAAAAAGGGACAGGGACTTGATGCAAGGCAAGCATCAATAGATAAGCGCGAACAGGAATTGAATGCAAAAGAGAGCGATATTGTTACTCGAGAACAGAAAGTGATGCAACAGGAAGCGCAAGCGGCACAACAATCATACGGTTATGCGCAACAGGAATCGTCAACATATTCAGGAAATTCGGCTTCAGGTGGCAGTGCTGGCGGCGCATATTACAAGAATTGCAAGGCCGTCTGGGACGCATTGGGCATGGCATAACCAGGAATGATCCGGGATACCGTTCCAAACTTGATGCGGACGGCGACGGCTATGCGTGCGAGTATCCGCCAAACTACTGATGTTAGTGGTTTGGATTGAGTCCGTGCTATTGGCTTGGCGTATGCCGTTGACGGTGCGAACATTGGTGAGTTTGATTCGCATCGGTGCGTTAGTCGATTAAAAGTACTTGCGTATGAAGAAAAGCACATTGAACGCCGGAGTAAGACGAAGAGGCTTGTCTGCGGCTCGCATCTCGTCTATGTATGGCAGATTCGGAGGCCTGACCGGAGACATCTCGCTTACATATGGCAGACACATGCGGCGAAAACCTCAAAAACGTACCCCCGAAGTGGCTGTTTTCGCAGGCGACGTGCCATATATAAGCGAGATGTCTCCGGACAAGAAGCAAAATCTGCCATACATAACGCAGATGCGGCCAGGCTGGAATGGGGATATTGCGCGAAGTGATCTCGCGCGATTGCACGCTGCGGCCTACAGCAGAGGGGTGGCGCGTGGCTTGGCAGTTGATCCGCGTACTTGCAGCTGAACGGGGAATGTCTCGAATGGTTCCTCGATGGGTTGTCCTTCGATTAGCGCCAGAGCCTTTTGTGCCGCATCGACGGCCATGTCGTATGGGCGCTGTCGAACGGTGGTTAGCTCAGCTTCTTTGGCGAAGGTGCTGTCGTCAAATCCGGTTACGGAAATATCTCCAGGCACGGAAAGGCCGCTGCGTTGAAGGCGGAAGAACAATGGAATTGCCTGTGAGTCCTGATGAAAACACAATGCGGTGGGTGGGTTGTCTTGCGCCATGATCTCGGAAATTGCCGCATCTAGAATGCTGTCGCCTTTTTGCACTGCCAGTGTGCGGGCGGTCAGTCCGTCAATTGCATCGCAGGCTTCCTGGAATCCGGAAATACGGTTAAATGAGCTGAATCCCAATGTGGAGGAAAAGCTTTCATATAAATACAGCAGGTTACGATGTCCCAGCTTGGCGAGATGTCGAACGATGAGTTTGATGCCTTCTTTGTCGTTGATACCGACAGTTGCATCGAATCCTTCGCTGGTGGTATTGATGCCGATAATCGGAATTTTTGCGGTTCCGAGACGTTTGACCTCGTCGGGGCTGATGCCAAATGAGGAAACGAATACGGCATCGGCGTTGCTGCGTACGGGAAGTTCCTCGAAGAATGCGTCACGCGCCTCCGACCCCTCGATGGGGTAGATGACCAGATCGTACCCGGCGTCACGCAAAACATCGTTAAGTCCGGCAATGATTTCGGCGGTGAACCATTCGATGACGCCGCTGCCGACCAATAATGCTATGCGATAGGTTCTACCGGATTTAAGAATTCCTGCCGATCTGGAAACGCTGAAATTCAACGCATCAGCTGCGGCCTGCACTTTCAACCGTGTTGCCTCTGACACCTGTTCAGGGTGTGCGAAAGTGCGTGAGACTGTAGCGTTCGATACGCCTGCCTTCAGTGCCACATCGCCGATGCTCGCTTTCATGGTGCCTCCGAAAGTTTTTCACTGTTTGTTTCAGCCTACCATCATTACCGTCCTCATGGCTACAGAGTTGAAAGATGAATGAAAAGGGTTGCGATACGACACGCCGTATGAAAAACAATGTGTGCACGCTCACAGCGGTGAGATGAAACGGGTTTCAAATGAAACCGTTTACATTTTAAAAAACCTTGAATTGCCAATATGAAACCCTTGTCGTATGCTATTGCTTGTCCGCAAGGGGCGGATGAAGGCTTACGAGGACGTAAGGAGAGATATGAAAATCAACAAAGGTATCGCAGTGGCAGTGGCGGCCTTGAGCATCGTCGGCTTGGCTGCGTGCGGGAACAGCAATGCCGCGTCCGGCACAACCGATACGAAAGCCGACAAAGGGCTTGACGTTATCGGCAACACCATCACCTACGACCCCAATCATCTCGTGAACGACGGCAAGCCAATCCAGCTCGAGTACTGGAGCTGGGGCAGCAAGGGCACGGATCCTGTCTACAAGATGATTGAGTCCTACACGAAGACGTATCCGAACGTCACCATCAAAACGGTGAATGTTTCATGGGATGATTATTGGACCAAGCTGCCGTTGGCTCTGAAAGGCAAAAACGGTCCGGCCGTTTTCAACATCCACAATTCTTACGATGCGTTGATTCGTCCATACGCAGCGGATTACGATATCGACACCAAGTCTCTGGAATCCGACTACTCCACCGCATCCGTACATGAAGATGCGAACGGCAAAGTCAAGTACATCGACTCCGTGATCAACACCGGCAACATCTACTACAACAAGACATTGTGGAGCGAAGCGGGCCTCACCGACGCCGACATTCCGACCACATGGGACGAATTCATCCAGGTCGCCCAAAAGCTCACCAAGACCGACGGCAGCAAGATGACGCAGGCCGGCTTCAACTTCAATGGCGGCGCCTACAGCGCCATCTACCAAGGTCTGAACTATCAGAAGGGTGAACTGCTCTTCAGCGAAGATGGCAAGAAAGCCAACTACAACAACGATGTGACCAAAGAAAACATGCAGTTCCTCAAGGATTTGTATGACAAGTACAAGGTCGGATCCGTTGACTTCGGCAACGATTACACCCAAAGCTTCGGTAACGGCCAGTCTGCGATGATCTACGCTTGGGGCCACATGGAAGGCACGCTGAAAGAAAAGTATCCAGATATTGACTACGGCGTGTTCGCCACCCCAACCTTCTCCGAAGACACTCCGTTTGCATACGACCGTTACAACGGCGAATCCACTCCGGGCGTCAACAAGAACCAGAGCAAGGAGCAGCAGGCCGTTGCCCAGGACTTCATCAAGTACCTGCTCGCCAACGATGATTACATTCGTGAAGCGGTATCCGAACTGAACTCCTTCCCAGCCAAGACCTCGCTGCAGAACGACAAGGACATTCTCTCCAAGCCGGTCATGGCCGCCATCCAGCCGCGCGTAGACCGACTGATTTGGCCGGGACCGGCACCGTCCACCGTTGAATCCAGCGGCACTACTGCTTTCCAGAACGTCTTCCAGAACGGCATGTCCATCGATAAGGCTCTCAAGGAGGCCCAGGGTCAGATGGATACCGACATGAAGAGCTCTGACTTCACGTCAATGGAAAGCAAGTACGCTTACTTCGACGAACATAAGTAATACCGATATATCCTTTCCAATCCCTTTTCCAATCCGGGCAGTCGCGGTACGATTCTTCTTCCGCGCCGCGGCTGCCTTTTATCTACGAGATACGTTCAATCTTCTTATTCGATTCGATCTGACATTCTGTATTGCGTAACAAAACGGTCGAATCGGCTCACAGAGAGGCGAGATTCAATGAAAAACAAAAATGGTGAATCTCTGGTATCGAGAATTTTCACCCTACGCAACATGGCCGTTGTCTTCTTGGTGGTCTATTTCGCCATTTTCCTGGCCTACCCAATTTTTAAAGCCTTCGCGGGCAGTCTGCATAACTGGAATCCTCTGATTGGCACTTATGATTGGGTCGGACTCGACAACTTCAAACAGATCCTCACAGACAAACTTTTCTGGACTTCCATGGGGAACACGGCGGTATTCGCAGGTGTTTCCACACTCTTCCGCATTGTGCTTGGTCTCGGCTTGGCCCTGCTGCTCAGCGCCAAACTCGTCAAATGCAAAGACACCCTCCGAGGTCTGTTCTACATGCCGACTATCACTCCGCTCGTGGCAGTCTCTTTCGTGTGGATGTGGATGTTTGACCCGCAGTTCGGCATGGTAGACAAAATCACAGGACTCGACATCAACTGGCTGCACGACACCAAATGGGCCATGCCGGCAGTCATCATCATGACCATTTGGAAGGATTTCGGCTACGCGACCGTTCTATATTTGGCCGGTCTCATGAATCTTCCTCGAGACGTGTACGAGGCGGCCGCCATCGACGGTGCCAACTCAGTGCAGATTTTCTTCAAAATCACCCTGCCGCTGCTTAAATCAACCACCTTGTTCATTGTCATCACGTCACTGATCAGCTACCTGCAGGCATACGTGCAGTTTCTCGTCATGACCGAAGGCGGTCCGGGCACGTCAACCTACACCATCAGCTATCTCATCTTTGATCAGGCATTCCAGAAATACAACTTCGGCGTCGCGTCAGCTCAGGCAGTTGTGCTCTTCCTGTTCACTGGTGTGCTCACCCTCATCATGTTCAAGGTTTCTGGAGATTCGGAGGAACTGGCATGAAATCACGTAAAATTGGCGGCATTATTCTTACGATTCTGCTCTTCATCGCCGCCATCATCACCATTGTTCCATTTGTTTGGATGTTCATTTCATCATTCGCGCCAAATAGCGAAATCGTCAAAGTGACCGGAGGATTATTCCCTAAGCCATCCACGATTGACAACTATGTGAGTATCCAAGAAAAGTTCAATTTCTTGCGATTGTTCGCAAACTCGCTGATCGTAGCAGTACTGAAAACCGGTATTGCAATCTACACAAGTGCGGTGCTTGGTTACGTGTTCTCTAAAATGCGATTCCGTGGTCGCAACCTGCTTTTCGGCATCGTTATGAGCACCATGATGATTCCTTGGGCAGTGACCATCATTCCGCAATACGAAATGTTCACCAACTGGGGTCTGCAAGACACCTACACGTCGCTCGTGCTTCCTGGCATGATCAGCGCATTCGGCATCTTTCTGTTCCGTCAATCCATTTCGGGAATTTCTGACGAACTCATTGAAGCGGCAAAACTCGATGGCGCATCCGAAACCAGAATCTTCCATAGCATCATTCTGCCAATGAGCCACAACACCATCGCGGCGCTCGCCATCTTCACCTTCCTGTGGAATTGGGAAGACTACCTGTGGCCATTCTTGATGATTACCGACGAACACAAGCAGCTGCTCGCTGTCGGCTTGAAGGCCTTCAACGGCCAATATGGCACCGATTACGGCGGATTGTTCGCAGCAACTTCGTTGGCAATTGTTCCAGTGATTATTGTATATATGATTTTCCAGAAGCAGTTCATCGCAGGTATTGCGACGGGCAGTAGCAAGTAAGGCAGGAGTAGCATGGCAAACAACGCATTAGATAACGCAGCCGGCACGGTGTTCGTCGACTATGTGCGCAAGGCGCGGCCGAATATGCGAGAAGCGTCGATCCTGCAGGGGGAGCATTGGAGGATTGGCATTCTAACGGAATCGCTGATCCGTTTCGAATGGTCAGATTCCGGTGAATTTGAGGACAATCTCACGCAGATGGTGGTCAACCGCGATTTTGGTGCCGATCCGCAATTCACGGTGACACATCGCGACGGACTGCTCATTGTTGATACCCCCGCGCTGTATGTGACGTACGATGGCAAGCCGTTCAGCAAAGAAGGCTTGAGCGTAGTCGTCAAGGGCGTGGCCGACACCCAGTTCAATACGTGGCATTACGGCGACGAACCGAAGCATAATCTTAAAGGCACCGCGCGCACGCTCGACGAGGCGAACGGCGAAATTCCTCTGGACGATGGTGTGATTTCGCGAGACGGATGGGCGGTGCTCGACGATTCCGCCGCGAACGTGATCGTGGAAGCATACGAAGTGAACGGCAAACCGAATCCGCTGGGGGCTTGGGTTATGCCACGCGATCACGCGGAAACCGACTTCTACTTCTTCGGCTATGGCCGCCGCTACACCGAAGCGGTGCAAGACTTCTACAAGCTGGCCGGACCAACGCCTCTGCTGCCGCGCTTCGCACTCGGCAACTGGTGGAGCCGCTACTACCGCTACACGCAAGACGAATACCTGCAGCTCATGGACCGGTTCAAGCGCGAAGGCATTCCATTCACCACATCCGTGATCGACATGGACTGGCACCGCGTGGACGATGTCGATCCGAAATACGGTTCCGGTTGGACCGGCTATTCGTGGGATAAGCAGCTGTTTCCCGATCATGAGGCGTTCTTGCGCGACTTGCACGAGCGCGGCCTGAAAGCCACGTTGAACGTGCATCCGCGAGACGGCGTGCGCGCGTTCGAAGACGACTATGAGGCGGTGGCCAAGCGCGTCGGCATCGATCCCGCAACCGAAGAGGCAGTGGAATTCGACCTCACGAATCCGGATTTCGTAAGCGCCTACTTCGACATGCATCATCGTATGGAAGCCGAAGGCGTTGACTTCTGGTGGCTCGACTGGCAGCAGGGCGGCGTGACCCGCCAGCCCGGACTTGACCCGCTGTGGGTGCTCAACCACTTGCACTACCTGGATTCCGGGCGCTACGAGACTTCTTCCGAACGCAATGTAAATGAGAACTGCGAATGCGAAAAGTGCGCCGAGCCGGGCGCTCGCGATGAGCATGAAATGCATGTCGAGCAATCCGAACGCAACGTGAGTTGCACGGAACGCAACAACCGTTGGCCGCTCACCTTCTCGCGGTATGCTGGCCCGGGTTCGCACCGCTATCCGGTCGGCTTCTCGGGAGACACCATTGTTACGTGGGAATCCTTGCAGTTCCAGCCGTATTTCACTGCTACCGCGTCGAATATCGGCTACGGATGGTGGAGTCACGATATTGGCGGTCATATGTGTGGCTATCGTAACGAGCATTTGGAAGCCCGTTGGTACCAGCTTGGCACGTTCAGCCCGATCAATCGCCTGCATTCCAGCAATTCGCAGTTCATGGGCAAGGAGCCGTGGAACTTCTCCGCGGAAGTGCGCGATTCCATGGTGGGTTCGCTGCGACTGCGCCATATGATGCTGCCGTACCTGTACACCATGAACTATCGCGCCGCGTTCGAGGGCATGCCATTGGTGGAGCCGATGTATTGGGCGGATCCGAACAATCCGCAGGCGTACGAGGTGCCGGACGAATTCCGTTTCGGCACTGAGCTGCTGGTTGCACCAATTGTTTCTGACAATGACGATTCCGCGCAGCTGGGTAGCACGGAAGCATGGCTGCCGCAAGGCGAATGGTATGACTTCTTCGACGGTCGCCGTTACGTTTCGGCAGGGAAGTCCGGGCGTCGTTTGGAAGTGTGGCGTGCGATCGACCGTATGCCGGTGTTTGCCAAGGCTGGCGGTATCGTGCCGTTGCAGCAGCTTGGCGAGGGCAATAAGGTGAATGATCTGGGCAATCCGGAGTCCCTGCAGGTGCTGGTGTTCCCCGGTGCGAACGGTTCGTTCACACTCAAGGAAGACGATGGTTCTGTGGCCTCTGCTGCTTCCGGTTCTGCATCTGCCGAGTCTTGCGATGGCCAAACTCATGTTGCCGATACGCGCATGAGCCTTGACTGGAAGAATACGGACAATGCCACGCAGTTCACCATCAGTCCGGTGGAAGGCTGTGCTGAAGCCATTCCGGCACAGCGTAACTGGGAGATTGTGTTCCGTGGAGTTGCGCAGCCAGACACGCAGAACGTTCGTATCGAAATTGGCGGTAAAGCTTGCAATACTGCAGAAATTACATACGATCAGCAGACGTTGAGTCTGTCGGTCGTTGTGCGCGACGTGCCGTCTACTGCATGCTTGAACGTCACGATTGCAGACGGACTGCAGATTGCTGAGAATTCAGTCGAACAGGACGTGCTTGACGTGCTCTTGCATGCGCAAATGCCGTACATTTCCAAAGAGCATGCGATGCAGGCGATTCGTGAGCAAGGAGTGCGTGCGCTCGGGGCTCTGCGCACCTTCGATACCGCGCCCCGTTTCAGCAACGAGCTGTTTGTCACCTCCGGCATGCCCGATGCGGTGATCGGCGCCCTGGAGGAAATCCTCCTCCGCAGCTGATTGTGGGAGTACCGACATCCATCACCCTTCTATGCCATTCTAGGGTGGTGGATGTTACTCGGGGGGGGGGTGGGTGTAATCTGCCCTAGAAGGATGGAGTGTAAGAGCCAGACTGAAGGGATTGGACATGCGAGGGAACTCCTGCGATTCGGATTCAACGCCAAAGACGGAGGAAATACATATTGTTTCCTCCAACGCATGGCATAAGCAGCGGACGCATGTTCAGGATCAAGCTCAAAACGTTTCGCAGTTTGAACCGATGACATTCTCGAACACGCCGTTTCCCGTTGATGGGGACGGGCATAGCTGTAAGAGGGTCAAGAAGCAGGTCGTTCCGGGGTGGAGATATTCGTTCGTTGCCTGTCTGGTAATGGTCGACCTTGCCGTCATGCTGGTTTCTCTCGCGTTCAGCCTGTGGGCAAACAATTCTGCATATGAAGCCATCGGTAGCGTCATGCCATTTGGACTATTTCTTGTTTGCTTCAGTGCCATTTGGGTATTGAGCCTTACAATCGTCGGTGCATACCATAGGCATGTGATGGCGGAGGGCTATGAGCTGTACGCGAAGATCATCAACGCTTCGCTGCTCACTATTATTACGTATTGCTCGATTGCGTTTATTTTCAAACTTGCGCTTCCACGAACGGCACTTATCGTTGCCCCGATCATCGCGTTCCTCCTGGAAGTGATTGCCCGTTGGCAGATGCGTCAGTGGTTGCATCGCAGCCGCAAAAAAGGTTCTTGCAAGTATAAGACCGTGGTGATTGGTTCTTCCGACGGCATTAACCGTGCGTTGCGTACCATGCAGGATTATTCCAATTGGGGGTATTCGCCGGTCGCAGTATGCCCGATCAAAGCTGACGGCAGAAAGAAAGATGCGTATGTGGTCACTTCGTTCGAGCCGGATCCTTCCATTGAAGGTGCCGACAAGCTGAAGGTGATTCCGCTTAATTCCGCGTTCCCCCGCACGTGCGAAAGTCTTTGCGCTCAAGAAGTGTATGTTGCCGACGTGCTGTCTCGTGATTCCGAAATGCTGCATGGTATCTCTCTTGCAGTGGAATCTTTGGGCATGGAGCTTGCGTTGGCCGTGTCTTTGGCTGATGTGAGCGGTCACCGCCTATATTTGCGTAATACGGCTGAGCAGCCGGTGTTGTTGGCGAGTCTGCCGCAATACACTACTGCTACTGCTGTGGTGAAACGTGTCGTCGATATCATAGGTTCGGCTTGCGCGTTGTTGATTTCTTCGCCGATTATGCTCGGTGTGGCTATTGCCATCAAATTCGATGATGGTGGTCCGGTGTTTTTCTCTCAGCAGCGTGTCGGGTTACATGGTAAGCCGTTTACCATGTACAAGTTCCGTTCCATGGTTACCAATGCAGAAGAGTTGAAGAAGAAGCTTGCGGAAGAGAATGGCCAGAGCGATCGTTTTATCTTCAAAATGAAGGATGATCCACGTATTACGAAGATTGGCCATTTTATTCGTAAGACTTCGTTGGATGAGTTCCCTCAGTTCTTTAACGTGTTGAAGGGCGATATGTCTTTGGTTGGGCCTCGTCCGGCGTTGCCTGACGAGGTTGCCCGCTATGGCTCCCTGTATTCCACGCGTTTGCTGGTGAAGCCCGGTATTACTGGTCCGTGGCAGGTTTCCGGTCGTTCGGATCTTTCGCAGGAGCAGAGCGAGTATTTGGACGTTTCGTACATCGAGAATTGGTCCATCGCTGGAGATCTCGCGATTCTTGCGAAGACCGTGCTCGTAGTCTTCCGCGGTACCGGTTCCTACTAAGCTGCGCATTGCGTTGCATAAACTCGAAAAATCGCCTCCCTTTCTAGTAAAAGGGAGGCGATTATTTTGTTGAGATTGGGTCAGTTTTTGTGCTTACTCTTCTTTCGGCTCCTTTGGCTCTTCTTGCCGCCCTCGTCGTAATAGTAATGGTAGTTGCCGTTCGAGGAGACCTTGCGTTCCTTCGCGAAGTTGAACACGAAGCCCATCACCGGAATGTTGAGGTTGTCGAGCTGAACGGAGATTTCCTTCAGATCGCGCTTCACAGTTATGTCACAGCCAGATACAATGCCGCTTTCGGGGAGCTAGGGGCTACGGGCTACGCGGCGCGCTGCACCATGGAAAGCTTCGCCGGCGACTCTTTGTTGGAAGCGTGCAGCGACTTTTCCGCCACATTACTCAAGGATTCCGCCACGCTGTTAACAATGTCGGAATCCTGCTTTGCGGCGGGGTTCCATCTTCTTTGATTGTGTTTGCGATGCTGTAACCGTGTAGTGTATGTTCCTTTTCAATTGGAGTGTAGAAAGTACCAAGAAATGGTGAAATTCCAATGAAAACTGTTACTGGGAAAATATTTTAAAAATGAAAATGATTACAAAAGTGGTTGCGTGAGATGGCCTCATTGTGTTTTTCGTATTATGTTGTGTTCTTAAAGATACGAATATATATTCCCTAAGATTCGATTCGTTTTATTCTTAACAATGAGGTACAGTATTTCACGTAGTTATTTACAGTAAAGGAGGGATTTACATGTCCGTTCTTGATGGTTTCAAAGAAGTTGGCGAAAGAACGGGTGGCAAGTTGACCATGACGGTCATGCTTGAATCCGTTCGTTTTTCCAAGGGTGTTTCCGAAGTGCTCGGTCGTCCGGAATTCGTCAAACTGCTGGTGAATTACGAGCGCGGCAAGTTCGCAATCCAGGTGTGCGACGAGAACGACGATTTCGCGGTTCAGTTCAACAATCCGAACGCTGATCGTCCGGCTTCCGTGACCACTCGCAATCTTGACCTGCTTGTTGCAACGCAGAAGTTCTTCACTTTCCCGGAAGTGCCTGCAGACAAGATCGCCTACTTCGCCTTGGAAGGCGAATATCACAGCGATGAGCGCGTGATCCTCTTCGACGCCAAGAACGGGGTCCGCAGCGGCACCGTCGGCAAGCGTGGTCCGAAGGCCGGTCACGGCGGCCGCAAGCGCAGGAAGATCGACGACGTCAAGGAAGCTACGGTGATCGGCGCCAACAACGCCCTGTGAAACCGATAGTATCTTAGTGATATATCGAATCACAATATAGTTTGAGCCTCGTAATATCTTCAAATATTACAAGGCTCAAACTATATGCGTTGAATTACGAAAATTAAATATCAATCACCAGTCAGCATAAACTTTCAATACGAGCTTGCTTGAGATCAGATGGCGACGCATATCAGTAGCAGTGGTTGGCAAGCCAGTACGAATAGGCTCCCTGAATGGAACCGTAACGCTGTGCGCAATAGCCCCAGAACCACTTGAGCTGGGTCTGGTAATTGGTAGCCCAATCGGCGCCCGCGCTCACCATCTTGCTGCCAGGCAACGCCTGGGGCAGACCATAGGCGCCCGAACTCGGATTCGTTGCGGTGACGCTCCAGCCGGACTCGTGGGTGATGATGTATACGGTGGCGGTGAAATCGGCTTCGGTGTAGCCGTTCGACAGCAGATAATCGTGAGCCCACTGCTGCATTTCGCCCGCCGGCACAGTGGTGCCGATCGACGCGGAAGCGCTGGAGGACGACGACGAAGTGGAGCCGGTGCCGACGAGAATGACCTTGTCGACCGGAGCCTTCTTCACATACGAGCTGATCATATTGGAGGAGACCACGGTGTCGCCGGACTTGGTTACGAGGTTCGTGGTTTCCATCACGCCCTCTTCGCCTTCCGTCTCAACCTTCTCCTGGCCTTCCGGCAGGCTTGAGGTTTCCTTCTTGACGACATTGAAACCGATGGCGGTGTCGGAAACCTCAACGCTTGCGCCGGCACGCTGAATGGTGATTACGGTCTTCTCATCCACCTTGGTGGTGAGCGAAGGGGAGACCGTGTCTTCCGGTTCGAGCGTGATGTCTCCCGCGTCGAGCACGGACTTCACGTCGGTGAAATTGGTACCGGGCACCACGCGCGACTTGCCGTTGATCTTCACGGTGACGTACGAGGTGTCTCCATTGAGCAGCTCACGGGCGTTGCCACGGGATGCTTCGGCGGAATCGGTGACGGAGAAGGCCGTGACCTGATTAGCCGTGTTCTGCTCCGCGGAGGTGTAAAGATTGCGCGACACAATGCCGCCGGTAGCCAACAGGCCCACCGCCGCGACCGTTGCGGCGATCTTCACCAGCGAGGACTTGCTCGGCATGGCGAAGGTAGACGATCGGGCGTGCTTGCTGTGGTTAGCCATTCTGCTCCTAAACGCGCGTTCAGATCCTCGACGAATTCACACATGCACGGCATGCGGTGCGCCGCCACTTCAGGCTTCGCCGGAAAGCGCATATCCAACGTGACATTCTACTCCATGCCATGGAATCCGGGCGAGCGCATATGTAACAGGCAGGCAAAGCGGGCATGCAAAGCAAGCGTGCAAAGCAAAAAGGTGCCGTTGATGTTTCGCCATCGAACGGCACCTTTGCAATCCTTTGATATTCGCCTTATTGCGCCTGTTCCGTAGCCTCTTCGGCAGCGGCCGCATTGACGTCCAGCTCCTTGGCCTGGGCGATCAGATCGTCCAGATCCGACGCGCGCAACGCGCCAGCCTGCTGGAATACGATCTGCTGGTTCTTGATCACCATCAAGGTCGGCACGGCCTGCACTTTGGCGGCGGAGGCGAGATCCGGATTCTGGTCGATATCGACCTTCGCGAAATAAATGTCAGGATTCGCTTCGCTTGCCTTTTCGAACGTCGGGCCGAACGCACGGCACGGACCGCACCAGGTTGCCCAGAAATCCACGAATACCAGATCGTTGGATTCGACGACCTGATTGAAATCCTGCGAAGTGACCGCATGCGTTGCCATGATTGCTCCTTGCTGTTCGTTCCATCGACGCGCGTGACGGGCTACGCCCCTCGTATGCGATTGCTTTGGAGTATATAACCGCGCCCCAACCCGCCGCATTCCCGGCATATGCAATATCCGCTGTCAGAAGAATCGTCTTTCGGCGCATTCTTTTCCAGCCAATTCACACAAGATGCGTGATAATGGGACTATGCCAGTGATGAATGATGAAGTGCCCGACGAGGGCGATTTCGATGCAGGCCGTCGTCGCGGAGAATTCGACGACATTACGCCGGAGGATTTCATTCGCGGAATAGGTAATCCTCCAGGATGGCTTGCTTCCGGCGAAATCAACCGTATGCGCGGCGAAATGCCGATTCCATACGTGCTTGTGGTGCCGGTGCGCACCGATGATCTGGGGCGTGTTTCACAGGTCGGATCGTTGCTTCGCGTGTCTGACGACGGCAGTATCGAGCGAACGCTGATTGCCGGGCGCGTGCTCTATCACGAATCGTTGCGTGAGGCCGTGGCGCGTAATGTCGCCAAGGATTTGGGCGATATCGCGTTGCCGCAGCTGCCGGTGAGTCTGCAGCCGTTCACCGTGGCCGAGTTTTTCCCGACGCCGGGACTATCCGATTATTTCGATTCCCGCCAGCATGCGATCGCATTGTGCTACGTGGTGCCGATCGCGGGCGACTGCAAGCCGCAGGATGAGACGCTTGACGTGGAATGGGTCAACACGAACAGCGAGATCCTCGACACTTTCATAAACCAGATGAGCAACGGATATGGCACGATTGTGCGTCAGGCGATCGCTTGGGCCGGCAGGTAGCCGACAGGCTTATGGTTGACGTCGAAACCGGTCGGCCGTGGGCGCCAGGAAAGCGCGTGGCAGCTTGCGAATGCAGGCAGCGTAAGCGATAGATACATAGGCAATATAGGGGAGAGGAACGGAGTGAGACGATGACGATCGAATTACATAATAACGTGTATTGCGAGGGCGAGGGGCTTCCCGTGGTGCTGGTGCACGGGTTCCCCGTGGACCACCGCATGTGGGACGAATGTGCGGAGGCGTTGGAGGCGGCCGCTGTGGAACATGGTGTGAAACGGTTCCCGATCTGGGGTCCCGACATGCCCGGTGCGGGAGAAGGGCCGATTCCTTCCGATGAGACCAGTGGCGGCAAAGACGCGGACGGCGCTTTCCCGAACGGTTTGGACCATATGGCCGACGCCTATGTCGCGATGTTGCATGCGGCCGGTTACGACAAGGCGATTTGGGCGGGCCTTTCGATGGGCGGCTATCTGATTCTCGACATTCAGCGTCTGCACCCCGAAGCTGTTGCCGCGTTGGCATTGTGCGACACGAAGGCCGCGGCGGATTCCGCGCAGATGCGCGCGAAGCGCATCGCGATCGCCGAAGCATGCGAATCGACGGGCACGCATGAGCCGGTGATGGGATTTGCGGCATCCACACCTGAGGATTCCACCATCAAACAGTCGGCCGCCTACCGTGAACAGTTCACGACGTGGATCAACGAACAGCCTGCCGAAGGCATCGCATGGCGTGAGCGCATGGCGGCTGGGCGCCCGGATCTGAACGATGTGTTGCCTGCGATTACGGCACCGGTTGCGGTGATCTGCGGCGACAAGGATCCGTCGAGCCCGCCGAGCGTGATGACGCCGATCGCCGATGCGATGACAGGCACGAGCGCGGATATGACGGTGGTATTCGATTGCGGGCATTTCAGCGCATACGAGCATCCGCAGGCGGTTGCCGACGCGCTGCTCGCGCTGGTGCGCAGGGTGCAGTAGCCGGTATTTTCCGCCGCTGCCGTCAATATCGCAATCAGAAATACAAAAAAGATATAAAAAATAGAAAAGAAAATACGGAATAGAGAAAAAAATATCCGCTCTATCAATCGTATTCAAGGAAAGAAGCAATCGATGAGCGTGTTCTCGCCACTGGCGCTGACCCAGGCACTGCCGTTCCTGCCACTTGCGCAAGGCGACATCGACTATGAGGTTTCGAGACGCGGCGAACCCGACCTGTTCGACACGGCGCTGCTGGAGCCGGACACGAAGGTCATTCTCGTCAAAGACGGCATGGTGGCGGTGCCGCGCGGACAGGGAGCCATCGCGGACTACGCCAACGTGCATATGCGTCTCGCGCAATTGCCCGGCGCCTACGTGGCGGCGGAACTGCACACGCATCCGACGGCGCTCGCCATATTCCTTGGATCGTATGGCGGCAAACGCGACGAACACGTGGTCGCCGTTGACGTGTCTCGCGTGAAAGCCGCGGAGACGGTGGTCGCAAGCAGTGAGCATATGGGCGCGGACGATGCGTTCGGCGAACAGCACGAACCGGAATCGAAAACGTCGAAATCGTTGCTGGAAAGCGCTGCGGAACGATTCGACTGGGTCGATCTGCGCGGATTCGCACCGCATGCCAGCGCGCGCGAAGCAGGCCAGGCCACGACGGCGATCTCGCTGGGCGTATGGCATGCGCGCCAACGTCATTGCCCCACATGCGGCGCTCCGACCGAACCGGCGTTGGGAGGATGGGCGCAACGCTGCGCCAGCGAAGCGGACGGCAAGCGACTGCTGTTCCCCAGAGTGGAACCGGCCGTCATCACGGCGATCGTGGACCATGAGGACCGTCTGCTGCTGCAACACAACAGCGCATGGCGCAACACCGGACTGTACTCCGTATCGGCCGGCTTCGTGGAAGCCGGAGAAAACCTGGAGCATGCCTGCCGGCGCGAAGCCAAAGAGGAAGTCGGCATAGATATCGGCGAACTCAAATACTTGGGATCGCAGCCATGGCCGTTCCCCGCATCGCTCATGATGGCGTTCAAAGGCGTGGCCAACACCACCGACGTGCGCGTGGACGGCGACGAGACCCTGCAGGCGCGTTGGGTGACCCGCGACGAATACATGAACGAGTTGGTGGCAGGGCGTATGGAAGCTCCCGGGAAGGCCACCATAGCCCGCTATATGATCGAAGAGTGGCTCGGTCACGACCTCCCGTAACAAGTTTCGGCACTGCTCTAGGGAAATACATACGATTGACGTAGAATGAGCTTTCATGAGCGAAGAAAACGATAACAAGCCGAATCTGGATGTTCCCGAGCATCTTGAATATTCCGACGAGCATGTGTGGGTGGATGCTTCCACCGAGCCGGCCATGGTGGGTATCACCGAATATGCGGCCGACCAGCTTGGCGAACTCGTGTACATCGATCTGCCGGAAGTCGGCACCGAAGTGCAGGCGGGCGACGAGGTGGCGGAACTGGAATCCTCCAAGGCGGTCACGCCGCTGGTCGCTCCGGTGGCCGGCGTGATTCGCTATGTGAACAACGAGGCCGCCGACGATCCAAGCATCGTAACGGGTGACCCGTATGGCGAAGGCTGGATTTTCAAAATCGAACTTGAGGATGACGAGCCGGGACTGCTTTCCTCCGAGGAATACGCCAACATCGTGGCTCAGTGAACGGCACGATTCGGGAAATTGGATGGGAAATCATCGGTATTCCCTGAAAAATCCCTGATTTTCACGCTGGGGTACCAGGTAATTCAATAATTGCCTTTATAGTGGGGTTATGACCGAACCGCAGCCGTTGCCCCAGCGTGAACCGGATTCCATATCCGAAGATGACATGCCGACCGTGCCCATTCCCGCACGCAAGGTGGTCACCACCTTCGACGCGGCTTCGAAACACGAACGCATCGAAGTCAAGCCTCCGCTGACACGACTGTTCCGCCGCACCATTACCAGAGCGTTCAACAAGTGGGTGACGTTCTCAACAAGCATGGTGCTCAATCTCAACTGGTATCCGCGCGTGGAACCATATGTCGGCTACGGCACCGAACATTACTCTCGACTGATCTGCCGAACCGTGTACGGGCCCTTCAAACGTCAGGCGGGTCGTCTGACCCGTGGCATCCGTGCCATGCTCACCATCCCCTCGCCGCATACGAAGGTGCGCATCGCCATCGACGGCGTGCCCCTCGAAACCGTGCAGGTGGGCGCGTCCGAAGTGCACGACGAAGTGGACGCGCAGCGCAATGTCTCCAGTGAATTCGCAGCCTCCGATTCCGCAGGATATCTCGATCTCGTGGCCGAACATTCGCTCGAACCGGGCGTGCACGACGTGTCATACAAGGTACGCAGCCGCAAACCGGTCACAGCCAACCTGTTCACCATTCCCAGCGGTACGAAAGTCGGCGTGATCTCCGACGTGGACGACACCATCATGGTCACGCAGGCGCCAAGCCTGATGAAAGCCGCCTACAATCTGCTGCTGCTCGATCCAAAGAAGAAAATGCCGGTTGCGGGCATGAACCTGCTGTTCAACCGCATTGCGGACATGTTCCCGGACGCGCCGTTCTTCTACCTGTCGACATCGCCATGGAATGTGGAAAGCTCGATCCGGCATTTCATCGCCAACCATGGTTTTCCGGAAGGTCCGCTGCTATTGCGCGACCTCGATCCTCGCCCGAAAACGTTCATTCCTTCCGGAGTGCAGCACAAACTCGAGTATGCCGAACAATTGATGGCTGATTTTCCTGATATGAAGTTCATTCTGATCGGCGATGACGGGCAGAGGGATCCGACCACGTACGCCACGATCGCACGCCGATACCCAGGGCGTGTGCTGGCGATCGGCATCCGGCAGTTGTCTCCACGCGAAGTCGCCGGCAATCTCGGCACCGTTGCGGGGCGTGCGGTCACGCAGCCGATCCCGGTCACCGATGTCCCGGTATTCACGGGAACGACCGGCTCGAATCTGATGAAAACCATGCTGCCGTTCCTGAAACAACAGATGGGCGTCTGACTTTTTCGTACGCCCGGAGCAGGGGGTGCGTGCCGCGTGGGATTGGGAATGCAATGCCGGTATAATCGCGTGCATGACTGATTTTCGGGGTGAACAGGGCGCAACGGGCGCGCGAGAAAGCGACGAAAGCGTGCAAGACAAATGCGGGATGCCGATCGCGAAGCGTGTGCCGAAGGAGCGCGTATTCCACGGCGACACCTTCATCGACGAGTACGAATGGCTGCGCGACAAGGAATCGCATGACGTGCAGGATTACGTCGCCGCGCAGAACCGGTATTGCGAGCAGCGCATGGAACCGTTGAAAACCCTACGCTCCACACTGTTCGACGAGCTCAAGTCGCACGTTCAGGAAAACGACATGTCCGTGCCGACACGCATGGATGGCTACTGGTATTTCGTACGCACCCAGGAGGGCCAGCAGTATGCGGTGCAATGCCGTGTGCCTATTCGAGGCGCAGACGATTGGGATCCGCCAACCATTGAAATCGGCGTGCCCATCGACGGCGAACAAGTGGTGTTCGACACCAATGCCGAAGCGCAAGGCCATGATTTCTTCCGTATCGGCGGCATGGATATTTCCAAAGACGGACGTTGGATGCTGTACGGCACCGACACCAGCGGCGACGAACGTTACGATTTCCGCATCCGCAGCTTGGAAACCGGCAAGGAACTGCCGGAAGTGTTCAAGGGCATCGGTGGCGCCTGCTTCACACCGGACGCGCAATGGGTGTTCTATGTGAAGCTCGACGACGCGTGGCGTCCATACGCGGTGATGAGGCACCGCGTCGGCACTCCCATCGTCGACGATGTGGAGGTGTACCGCGAACAGGACGAACGATTCTGGGTTGGCATCGGCCTGTCGTTCGACGAACGCAATCTGGTGATCGGCACCGGGTCGAAGACTACCACCGAGGTATTGCTGCTTTCCACCGACGATCCGGAAGGTGAATTCCGCGCGTTCATTCCGCGCGAGCAGGACGTGGAATACGACGTGAGTTTCAGCCGTTTCGAAGGTGCCGGCGAATGCGGTGAGGATATTCCGCTCGCCGTGGTCTATCACAATGCGTTGAACCCGAATTTCGAAATCGATGTGATCGACATGCGCTCCCATGAGCCCCCGTACCGTTTGGGTGAGGGCGTGCGTGTGGCCGTCGGTTCGCCGTACGGATGCGAGCACGGCGACGAGGTCGAACCGGGCGCTTCTGAGATGCCGATCGGCACACCGTATTCCAATCCCTGCAATCCAGCCATTTTGCAGGGCGCGCATGGTCTTGGCATTGAGGGGATCTCGATTCACCGGCATTATGTGGCGCTGCAGTACCGGGCGGAAAGCCTGACGCATATTGCGGTGATGACGAAGGATGCCGCTGCGGAGGATTTTCTTGCGGGGCGTCCATGGAAGTTCACCGAGCTGGTTCCCCACGCGTTGGAAGACGATTGGGATGTCGACGAGTCGGTGGACGAGATCAACGAGGAACGTGCCGAAGTGTGGGGCGCGCTCGACCAATTGGCCGCCGCGCAAGGCGAGGGGTCGGCCGTGCATGGGGTTTCCCGCAAGGCGATGACCTCATCGGATGGCGCGACCGCCGATGCGATGCCGGGGGAGACCCGGCGCTTGTATTCGATTGGTGTGGGAGGCAATCCTTCGTATGATGCGCCCCGCATGCGCTACTCGTTCTCCAGTTACACGCGTCCCGGCGAACTGCATGATATCGATCCGGCGACCGGCGAGGATCGCCTGTTGAGGCGTGCCACGGTGCTTGGTGGATTTGAACCGCGCGAATACATGGAGCGCAGGGTGTGGGTTACCGCCCGCGATGGCGAGCGCATTCCCGTTTCCTTGGTGTGGCGCAGGGATGTGCCTGCGTGTGATTCGGCGATGTTCGTTACCGGGTATGGCGCGTATGAGATCAGTTCGGATCCGGGATTCTCGGTGTCTCGCATCAGCATGCTTGATCGTGGTGTGCTTTATGCGGTGCCGCACATTCGCGGCGGCGGTGAGATGGGTCGTGCTTGGTATGAGCAGGGGCATTTGCTCAATAAGAAGCATTCGTTTGAGGATTTCGTTGATGCCGTGCGTGCGTTGCAGCGTGCCGGTTTGGCGTCGCCTGCTCGCACGGTGGCCGATGGCGGTTCCGCCGGTGGCCTGTTGATGGGTGCCGTGGCGAATATGGCTCCCGAATGTTTCGCGGGCGTTGAGGCGGATGTGCCTTTTGTGGATGCGTTGACGTCGATTCTTGATCCGTCGTTGCCGTTGACGGTTACGGAGTGGGATGAGTGGGGCGATCCGCTGCATAATGCGGACGTGTATCGGTATATGAAGGAATATACGCCGTATGAGAATGCGCCGTCTGATGCAAATGATGCGCGGGTTGCGGTTTTTCCCAAGATTTTCATTACCACGTCGATGAATGACACTCGTGTGCTGTATGTGGAGCCGATGAAATGGTTGGCCCGACTGCAGCGTGCGGGCGTGGATGCCGTGGCGAAGATTGAGGTTGAGGCTGGTCATGGGGGTACGTCTGGAAGGTACAAGCAGTGGGAGGAGATCTCCTATGAGAATGCTTGGTGTCTTGGCGTGATGGGTATTACCAGCTGATTAGGCTGTGCGATTTGTGAGATTCGTATGATTCATGCTTTTCGTGTGTTTCGTACAGGAAAGCGGCATGGAGTGTCCATTAGTTGAGCGTTTTAAGTCCACGTGCTGATTCGTTGACTAGAGTCGCGTGCTATGAGTGATTCTGCAAAGAAGTACACCATCGCCGTCATTCCGGGCGATGGCATTGGCAAGGAAGTGACTCCGTGGGCTCAGAAGGCTCTGGAGAAGGCGGCCGAGGGCGTTGCCGAATTCGATTACGAGAATTTCGATCTTGGCGCCGAACGTTACCTGCGTGACGGTGCGATTCTTCCGGAAGAGGAAGAGGAACGCATCAAGAAGACCGACGCGATCCTGTTGGGCGCAGTCGGCGATCCGCGTATCAAGGCCGGCATTCTCGAACGTGGCCTGCTGCTCAAGCTCCGTTTCGATCTCGACCAGTACGTCAACCTGCGTCCGTCCAAGCTGTACAAGGGCGTGACCTCCCCGCTCGCCAACCCGGGTGATATCGACTTCGTCGTGGTGCGTGAAGGCACCGAAGGCCTGTACTGCGGCGCCGGCGGAGCGGTTCGCCGCGGCACCCCGAACGAGGTGGCCACCGAAGTTTCCATCAACACCGCCTACGGCGTGGAACGTGTGGTGCGTTACGCCTTCCAGCTGGCCATGAAGCGCAGGAAGCATGTGACCCTCGTGCACAAGAAGAACGTGCTCGTCAACGCCGGAGACATGTGGCAGCGCATCGTCGATAAGGTCGCCGAGGAATATCCGGAAGTTTCCCACGACTATCTGCATATCGACGCGACCACCATTTTCATGGTGTCGAATCCGTCCCGCTTCGACGTGATCCTCACTGACAACCTGTTCGGCGACATCATCACCGACGAGGCAGGTGCCGTGGTCGGCGGTGTCGGATACTCCGCTTCCGGATGCATCAACGCTTCCGACGAATACCCGTCCATGTTCGAGCCGATCCATGGTTCCGCACCGGACATCGCAGGCCAGAACAAGGCCAATCCGACCGCCGCGATCCTTTCCGCGGCCATGCTGCTGCGCCACCTCGGTTTCGACGAAGCCGCCGCCAAGATCGATGCGGCCGTCGAAGCGGACATCGAAGAGCTGGGATCCGCTACCCGCTCCACCGACGAGGTCGGACGCGACATTCTGGCACGCATGTGACATATGATCCGGAACGCATGATTGCGCCGGATATGTTCGCCTGTTGAGACGCCTGTCGAAATCGAGTTCATGCTTGAATTCGACAGGCGTCTCGCATATTCAGGGGGATTTCAGGGATTGCTTTCAGGGTGGATGAAAGCAACAAGGCAAATTATGGGATATTGTTGAAACCATGAGTGACAACAATGCCGATTACAACGGTTCCGGCCAAGACGAGTATTTCGCGACGAACGATTCAACTCAAGCCGATTACAGGCAGTCGCAGGATGGCTACAATCAGCCTGCATCACAGCCGCACAATCCCAACCCGTACGCATCGCAGCAGCCCGTGCAGGGATATGCCCCGGGTACGCAGGGCAACAACATCCCCGGCGGTACGTACGGCAATGGTCAGCCATATGGTCAGTCGGCTGCCTACGGTTCGTCCGTCCCCGCATATGGCTCGGCCGCTCCCGCTTACGGGCAGCCGACTCAGCCTGCGCAACCTGCACAGCCCATCTACGGCCAGCCGACGTACGGACCTACGGATTACGCACAATCGGCGCAGACCCCCTATTATCAGGAGCCGACTCAGCCCCAATACACGCAGTCCGCATACAATCAGCCACCAACCTACGCGCAGCAGACCTACTATCAGGCGACCCAACAGCAGCCCGGCTATGGCTACGCGCAGAAGTCGAAGATCGTCGCCGGCCTGCTCGGCCTGTTCCTCGGCACCCTCGGCGTGCACAACTTCTATCTGGGATACACAGGCAAGGCCGTGGCCCAGCTGTTGCTGACCCTGATCGGATGGATCATCCTCATCGGACCGATCATTTCCGGAATCTGGGCTCTGATCGAAGCAGTCCTCATCCTGTGCTCCAGCTACGGGTCCAACTGGCACCGCGATGGGCACGGCCAAGAACTCCAAGATTGATGGGCAGAGGGCTGTACAAGCAGCCGGGCGGCAAACTCGTAGGGGTTTCCGTCCGGCTTTCTGATGACATTCCAGCATATTTCCGCGAATGTGCAAGTTCCATCCAATCCGTGGAACAATGTCGGATCGACGGCGATTTCTTTCTTGACGGCGATGACAAGGATTCCCGCCGACTATTGCAGGATTGGGAAAACTTGCTGCAAAGCCAGCGAGGCGCGCCCACACGCGACATTACGCGACGATTGCAAGCGATTACCGCGAACTATCCGAACGTGCGATTGGTGGGTATGACGGCAGAAGGCATTGCCATCGCTTTTCTCCGCGCAATCACAGGCAGTGAATCGCGCAATGCGGAAGATGCAACGGGCAACGGAAATATCGCGCGGTCCACGAAACAATATTCCGGGGAACAACCGGGAATGCATAATGCGCTGACACAAGAGGAATATCTGGAACGCTGGCGGGACCTGAAACCGACCGTCATCCACGACAAGCCGCGCGACCCGAACGAACAAATGGAAACCGACATCGCATGGGCGCGCGAAGTGGCGGCAGGCAAACGCGAACCCACGCTGCGTATCTGGGAATGGGCCGCTCCGGCCGTGGTCATCGGCAAATTCCAGTCGCTCGAAGACGAAGTCAATACGGCGGTCGCGCAGAAGGAAGGATTCACCGTGGTCCGACGTTGCACCGGCGGCGGGGCGATGTTCATCGAACCGGGCAATACCATCACCTACTCGTTGTACGCGCCGTTCGATTTCACCCAAGGCATAAGCATCGAGGAATCATACCGGCTCTGCGATTTCTGGCTGGTGCGCGCGCTTAAGGAACTCGGGCTCGACGTACGATTCGCCGGACTCAACGACATCGCCACGCAATACGGCAAACTCGGCGGAGCCGCACAACGCCGATTCACACCAGTAGAGGGAGGGCCTGGCGCCATACTGCACCACGTGACCCTCGCCTACGATATCGACGCGGAAAAAATGGGGCGGGTATTGAACACCTCACGTGAGAAAATGTCGGACAAAGCGGTGAAATCAGCGGTAAAACGAGTCGATCCAATGCGCTCGCAGACGGGCATGAGTCGTGAAGACGTGGTTGAACGGCTGCTCGACGCCGCCAGGCGAGTTACAATGTAGCCCGATGGTCGAAGCCGCCCCTGATATCAAGGGCAATGAGAACGTTACGAAAGCTTGGTGTTCCGTGAGGGCATGTGGAATCGCAACAAGCTTTCGAAGCCGCGGCAGCGCGCCCGGCAACACGCCTGGCGGCGTGCCCAGAGGATGTGCCTATGAACGGAGGTGTGACAAATGGCTACGCCAAACGAGACCAATAGTGGACCCAGTGGCGAAAGCGCGACGTTGCTGCACACCGCGTTGTTCAAGCAGGTTTCTTCCGAAGAGGCGGAGGAACTGCTGCCGCATCTGCAGCATGCCGAATACAGCAAGGGCGACTATATTTTCCGCGAAGGCGACACCGATCACCGCATGTATCTGCTGGAACGCGGGCGCGTCAAACTGATCCGGCAATCGTCCGACAGACGTGTGCAGTTGTTGAGCATTCATGCGTACGGCGAAGTGCTGGGTGAGATTCCGGTGTTCGATCCGCATGGTGGACCGCGCACCGCGTCCGCCGTGGCCATGACCAGTGACACGAAAGTCGTATGGCTTGAGCATGACGCCCTGTTCGCATGGCTTGACGAGCATCCGCGCGTGGCCGTCGACATGCTTCAGGTGCTCGCGCATCGCATGCGTGACAACAACGAGCGCATTTCGGAGCTTGTGTTCATGGACGTGCCGGGACGTTTGGCGAAAACGCTGCTGAATCTGGCGTCACGCTTCGGCGAGCCGGTCGAGGCGGGGTTGAAGGTGCCGCACGATCTGACGCAGGAGGAAATGGCGCAGCTGGTCGGTTCGTCGCGCGAGACGGTGAACAAGGCGCTGATGGATTTCGCCAACCGTGGATGGATTGCGCGTGAGGGCCGTTCCATCATCATCTACCAGCCTGGCATGCTTATTCGACGATCGAGACGATAATTTTCGACTGTTTTCCAGTGTTTTTCAAGTTTTACGGTTGTTTGTGAGAAACCCGTGATGGCTGCGATCGGCCGGTTGATTAGTAGACCCACCACTTTAGAATGGGCACCATGCCCGAAAAGAAGACTTTGACCGTTCAACGTGTGCTCGCACTCGTGATTGCCTACATCACGCTGAGTGTGGGTGGCGGCGTGGCCGCCAGTTTGTTCCTCCTACCGGCGGTTTTCGGCGCGAACAGCGTCGCCAAGGCGGTTATTCCGTCGCTGTCGGTCGAAGGTATTGATTTTGATGTGACCAGCCTGCCGCAGAAGTCGACCATGTACGCTTCCGATGGCACCACGAAAATCACCGAATTCTGGGATCAGAATCGTGAAGTCGTGCCGTTGAAGAAGATTTCCAAATACATGCAGCAGGCCGTGGTAGCGCGTGAAGACAGACGATTCTTCACTCACGGCGGCGTTGATGTGCAGGGTGTGTTCCGCGCGTTCGTCCAAACATATATGAAGGGTGACCATCAGGGCGGTTCCTCCCTTACCCAGCAGTATGTCAAAAACGTGCTGATCTTGCAGGCGCAGCAGGATGACGATCCGATCGCACAATACCATGCGTCGGAAGATACCATCGCACGAAAAATGAGGGAAATGCTGATTTCCGTGCAAATGGAAAAGCAGTATTCCAAGCCTGAAATTTTGCAGGGATATCTCAATATCGCACAGTTTGGCGGCAATAGCCTTTATGGCGTGCAGGCGGCTGCGAAGCGGTATTTCAACACCACCGCAGATCAGCTGAACATCGTGCAGTCCGCCACCATCGCGGCAATCACCAAGAATCCGAACGCTTACGATCCTTCCGTCGAATCGAACCAGCCGGAATCCGAGAAGCAACGCAATATCGTGCTGCAGCTGATGAACGAGCAGGGCTATATTTCGGATGCGGAATATCAAGAGGCGGTCAATACTCCGCTCGCAGATACGCTTGATGTCCAGCCTATTTCCACCGGTTGCATGGCCGCGGACTATGATGCGGGCTATTTCTGCGATTACGTGGTGCATAAGATTTTGAATTCCAAGGAATTCGGCAAGACCAGCGAGGACAGGGAAAGACTGCTGAAAGAGGGCGGTCTGAAGATCGTCACCACGTTGGATATCGATGCCAACACCTTGTTGAACGAAACCGCGCGCAACACCATCCCACCGGAAGATTCCTCCGGCATGGAAATCGTGATGGCGTCCGTCAAACCGGGTACCGGAGAAGTGTTGGGCTTCGGTCTGAATCGAACGTATGATGCCACCGAAGCGGCGCAGAACGACCAGACCAGGGATTCCATGAACTATGCCGTGGACCGAGAAGACGGCGGCGGCATGGGCTTCTCCATCGGCTCGTCGTGGAAGCCTGTCAATCTGGTGGCGTGGATGGAAGCGGGACATTCCGTCAACGAGAACCTGCAGACGTCCACGAGGTATTCGACCTCGTTGTTCGCATGCGATCGTTATACCGGCGGCACTGATACGTGGAACGTCACCAACGCAATAACCAATGGAACGGTGAACCCGGAAACGCCGGCATTGGCTTTGGCAAGGTCTCATAACACCACGCAGGCTTCCATGGGATCCATCATCGGCTTGTGCAAGATTGCCGATACCGCAACTGAACTTGGCTATCATGATGCGAATACCGGTGAGACGCTCGACAAGACCTCATCATTCGTGCCTGCCATGATGGTCGGCAACGTCAACGTGTCCCCGCTGACGATGGCAAGCATCTTCTCTGTATATGCGTCCAATGGCGTGCAGTGCGATCCGATCGCGCTGAAGCAGGTGACTGATGTGGACGGCAATGATATTAAGGTGCCTTCCGCGAACTGCCATCAGGCGGTCGATCCGGAAATCATCCAAACGCTTGCTTGGGCCATGAATCAAGGCGTTGTCCGTCCTGACGGCGCAGGCGGTGTGGCACAGCTAGCCAATGGACGTAAGACCTTCGCCAAGACCGGTACCCACGAGGATCAGCTAGTTACGACGGGTGGTTTCATTCCGAACCAGATCGCCACATTCGTGCTCGTCGGTGACGTGCAGAACCCGGTTGGCCACCCGATTGCGAATATCGCTATCAACGGCCAGTACCACAGCTACTGGGATGGTTCCACCATCGCGGCTCCGGCATGGCGTGACTTTATGAATGCTTATGCGGAACGCAAACAGCTGCCGATTGACAACGATTATGGGCAGCCTGCGGCCAAGTATTCCGCAACATCCAGCACGGTCACCAAGATCGGCGGTGGAAAGCAGAATGCCACCCAGCAGCAAAGCACAATCATTCAGCAGCAGAACCAGTCGCTTCAGCAGCAAAGCCAGCAGAACGACCAGCAGGATGATCAGGATCAGCAGCAGACCGAAGATGAGTGACGCTTCCGCAATTCAGCGAATGGAAGTGAACAATCAATGAACGCCCGCCACGCTCGGCGGGCGTTCTGCGTAGAATGCAGATAGTGCCGGTTTTATGGCACGAAATCTCCAGAGAAGCTCAAGGGGAATACAAGAAGAAGGTTCAGCCGATCGGCATGGAGCCAGTAGGTGCGACCGGAGGGGAGCTACTACGATGAGCGAAGACGAAAAGAAGGCGAAGCGGTCGAAGAAGGCTACAACCAATGGCACGGTTGGCCTGTTCGATCCTATGACTTTGCGTGGCATGACCGTGCGCAACCGCATCTGGCTGCCGCCAATGGATACGTATTCCGCGTTGGCCCAGGATGGCCTGCCCACGCCATTCCACTACCAGCATTATGTGTCACGTGCCATGGGCGGTTTCGGCATGGTTATCGTGGAAGCCACCGCAGTGACGCCGGAGGGTCGTATTTCGCCGTGCGACTTGGGATTGTGGGCCGACGAGCAGATGGACGCATGGCGTTGGATCGTTGCCGATGCGAAGGCCGCCGGCGCGACGATGGCGGTGCAGCTCAACCATGCCGGACGCAAGGCTTCCACCGGCTGCTTCTCCATCGGATACGAGCATGAGAGCGTGCCGGAAGAGCAGGGCGGATGGCAGACCGTGGGGCCAAGCGCCAACGCGTTCGGGCCGTTGGACAAGCCTCGCGAACTCACCGTTGACGAAATCCATGCCATCGTCGACCAGTTCCGCGACGCCGCTTGGCGTGCTTATGATATCGGCTTCGACGCGGTGGAAATTCATGCGGCCCACGGCTATCTGCTGTCGCAATTCCTCGATCCGCTGATCAACGAGCGCGAGGATGAATACGGCGGATCGTTCGACAACCGTATCCGCATACTGGTCGAAGTCGTGGACGCCGTGCGTTCCGTCATCCCCGACACCATGCCGGTGCTGGTGCGCGTTTCCGCGACCGATTGGGCCGCCGGAGGCTGGGATCTCGATCAGACCGTCGACCTTGCCAAAGTCCTGAAGAAGCACGGTGTCGATCTGATGGACGTCTCCACCGGAGGCATGATTCCGGGCGTGACCATTCCCGTCAAACCTGATTATCAGGTTCCATTCGCCGAACAGGTGCGCTCGCGTGCCGAAATTCCAACCACGGCCGTCGGATTGATCACCAAGCCGAAGCAGGCCAAGAAGATTTTGAAATCCGGTGCCGCCGACGCCATCGAAATCGGACGTGCGGCGCTTCGTGATCCGAATTGGCCTCTTCGCGCCGCCCACAAGCTCGGTATTCCGACCGAAGATGCGCCCTACCAGCCGCAGTATGTGCGTGGCGCATACTAAACGCAACCAATAACCAAGGTAATATCGAACAACAATCGAACAACAATAATGCGCCCTGCACCGCGTTGGCGGTCGCAGGGCGCATTATTATTTGGTGCTCGCTGCCGATTGAAATAATCGGTATCAGGCGTCGATGCCGACAGCCTGGCTCACATGGTCGAATCCGTCCCGCTTGAGCAGTTCGGCAAGGCCGCGCTTCAACACGGTGATCTGCTGCGGTCCGCGATACATCAGCGAGCTGATGAACATGACCAACGACGAGCCGGAACGAATCTTCGCATACGCCTGCTGCGGAGTGAACACGCCGCCGATGCCGGCAATCGCAAAACGGTCGCCATACTCGCGGTACACCTGCTTGATGCGTTCGTTGCTGGCCTCATAGCATGGCGAACCTGACAGTCCGCCCTCCCAATCGCGAGGAATCTCCATGCCGGTGCGGTCCTTCTGCAGATTCGCAATCGACAAGCCCTGCACATTGTGTTCGGCAAGCACGTCAAGCAGATCCTTGAACTCTTCCCAGGACTTATTCAACGGCATCTTCACCAGCGTGGGCTGTGGACGTTCGATCTTGTCGAGTTCGGTGAACAGCTTGTCGAGCGCTTCAGGGCTCTGATTGAACGGTTCGCCGGCCATCGTGTTCGGGCAGGAGATGTTCACTTCGACCATGGCGGTGCGACCGGCCGTGCGGCGCATCGAAATGCAGTAATCCTCGATGCCTTCGTCCAAATCGCCGGTCTTATCGTCATTCGTACGCGCGATCGACACGGAAATCTGCATGTCGCGCGCCTTCGTCCAAGCCTGTTCCGCGCGCGGAACAACGATTTCCGAACCCTCATTGGCAAGACCGACATGCACCATCATCGAATCATATTCGGGCAGACGGTGGAACCACGGCTTCGGATTGCCGGGGCACGGACGAGACGTGGTGGATCCGACCGTTTCGAAGCCGAAGCCGGCGTTGTCGAGCAGCACCGGCATCTCGCAGTTCTTGTCGAGGCCGGCGGAAAGGCCGAACGGATTGACGAAGTCGACGCCCATCACGTTGGTTTCCAGCACGGGGTCGGAATAGTTGAGCATTTCACGGCACGCCCACATCAGCGGCGGAATGTTCTTGGTGATCTTGCAGAACTGAATCATCTGGTCGTGCGCCACATCGGGCGTCTGATTGAACACGAAATGCGGCTTGATGATGTGCTTGTAGCCGAAGGTGAAGAGATCTGTGGTGGCTTTGTTCACCGCATCGTGCCAGAAATTCTCAGAAACATACGTCATGGTTCACTATTCTCGCACCGTTTGTCGCAGGAAAGCAACACGTCGATTGATTTCGCTGACGGGATGTCGACGTTCGTTTTTGTTCGATTTGAACGATTACAGGAGTGCCAAGTATATTTTTTCGTGAGGAAAACGCGCGAAACGCTCATCTCAGTTTTTATTTTGAGTGAACATGTGCGATAATGTTCGAATGATATCGTCACAACGTCAGCATTTGATTTTGAGCAGGTTGCGTACCCGCGGTGCGGTGCGTATCACCGCATTGTCCAAGGAATTGGGCGTTTCCGCCATGACCATCCGACGCGATATCGCCGATCTGGCCGACAAGGGTCTGCTGAAGCGTGTGCACGGCGGCGCCGTCACCACCAGCACGCTGCTGAGTGAGCCGCTGTTCTCCGTAAAGTCGCAGATGGACATCGGATTGAAGGACGCCATCGCACAGGAAGCCATCAAATATGTGGCACCCGGCGACGTGATCGCCATCGGCGGCGGCACCACCGCATACGTATTCGCGCAACATCTGTTGGAATCACAGCAGTCGTCGGGGATCACCATCCTCACCAACTCCATTCCGGTGGCGGAACTGGTGCAGGCGCTGGAATCGAAAGACGTGGAAGTCATCGTGACCGGCGGCGTGACCACCCGATCCAACTCGCTCGTAGGCCCGATCGCAGACAAAGTGGTGGCCTCCCTGCGCGTCAACACAGTCTTCCTGGGCACGCATTCCGTGTCCATTCCGCGCGGCTTCCTCATGCCGAACTCGCTTGAGGCCGCAACCGATATGGCAATGATGGACATTGCCGATCGCACCATAATTTTGACCGATCACACCAAGTGGAGCTGCACATCATTGTCGCTTTTCGCACGCTTCGACCAGGTGGACACGGTCATTACCGATGATGGACTAGACCCCGATTCGGTTGGGAAAACAAGGGATTTGGTTAAAGAGCTCGTGCTGGCACACCAGAGCGAGCCTATTCAGGAAGGTGAATAACCATAATGAGTGAATTCGCAAACTACACTCCCGGAGAGTACGCGAAGGAGCACATTCGCATCACGCCGACCACGCTCGCCGATGGCCGCGCTTTCTTCTACCTCGACGATGATCCGGAATACGTTTCCGGCGCGAAGACGCGCGAACTGAACGATCCTCGTCAGCTGGCATACCGTTTCTCCAACCAGCTCAACGCGGCCGGTGAGGAAGTGCCGTACGCTGCTCCGGAAATGCGTCGCGATCCACTGACCGGCGACTGGATTCCTATGGCGACCGCACGCATGAACCGTCCGATCACCGCGGGCCCTGGCGCCACCGCCAAAGGCAACCCGCTGGCCGCACGCAAGCCGGGCGACCCGTACCAGGACGGCGAAGTGCCGGACACCGACTACAACGTGGTCGTGTTCGAAAACCGCTTCCCGTCGATGGTTCGCGTGCCGGGCCGTTCCGAAGCCGTGGAATACGTCAACGGCAACCCGCTGTGGGATAAGAAGCTCGCCGCAGGCCGCTGCGAAGTGATCTGCTTCGACCCGGACGAAAATGGTCTGCCGGCAGACCTGCCGGTCTCCCGTCTGCGCACCGTCGTGGAAGCATGGGCGTTCCGTACCGCCGAAATCTCCAAGATGGAAGGCATCGAACAGATCTTCCCGTTCGAAAACCACGGACAGGAAATCGGCGTCTCCCTGGCACACCCTCATGGACAGGTCTACTGCTACCCGTTCATCGCGCCGAAGATGGAAGCCGAACTCAAGCAGACCGAAGCCTACCATGAGAAGACCGGCGGCAACCTGCTCAAGGATCTCATGAACTCCGAAATCGAGGCCGGGGAGCGCATCGTCATGCGCAACCACAGCTGGGTGGCCTACGTGCCAGCAGCAGCCCGCTGGCCCCTCGAGGTGCATGTGGCCCCGGTGCGCGACGTGCTCACCCTCGACGAGCTCAACGACCAGGAACGTTGGGATCTGGCCGTCATGTACTCCACCCTGCTCAAGCGCGGCAACGCGTTCTTCGACAAGGGTGACGGCAAGGGTATGGACCTGCCGTACATCGCAGCATGGCATCAGGCTCCGATCCACGACGTACGCCGTGAAAACTACCGCCTGAACCTGCAGTTCTTCTCGTTCCGCCGCGCAGCCAACAAGATCAAGTATCTGGCCGGATCCGAATCCGGCATGGCCGCATGGGTTTCCGACACCACGCCGGAACTCATCGCCAAGCGCTTCCACGAGCTCGGACCAATCGATATCGAAGGCTGAAAGCCAATAAAACCCAAAGGACAAAACACCAATGACTGCTGTTGAATTCATTGAGCCGCTCTCGCACGACGAGGGTGTGAAGAACGCGACCGATCTGTTCCGTGCCACCTACGGTGAGGAGCCGGCTGGCGTATGGGCCGCACCGGGCCGTGTGAACCTGATCGGCGAACACACCGACTACAACGCGGGCCTGTGCCTGCCGATCGCACTGCCGCACCGCACGTTCATCGCGCTCAAGCCGCGTGAAGACACCAAGGTGCGCGTGGTTTCCGACGTTGACTCCGAAAACGTCACCGAAGCCGACCTCGACGGCCTGCAGGCCGGTGGCGTGGAAGGCTGGGCCGCCTACCCGGTAGGCGTTGCCTGGGCATTGCGCGAAGCCGGCTTCGATGCGGTGCAGGGCTTCGATGCGGCATTCTCCTCCTGCGTGCCGCTCGGATCCGGTCTGAGCTCCTCCGCAGCCATGACCTGCTCCACCGCCTTGGCGTTGGATGACGTGTACGGTTTGGGTTATGGCGCATCCGATGCCGGTCGTGTGACGCTGATCAACGCCGCCATCAAGTCGGAAAACGACATGGCGGGCGCGTCCACCGGTGGGCTCGATCAGAACGCATCCATGCGCTGCACTTTCGGCCATGCGTTGCGTCTTGATTGCCGTCCAGAGCTGAGCCCGCTGGAGAACGTCTCCCAGCAGGAATTCGATCTCGACAAGTACGGTCTGGAACTGCTGGTGCTTGACACTCAGGCTCCGCACCAGCTCAACGACGGACAGTATGCCCAGCGTCGCGCCACTTGCGAGAAGGCCGCCGAGATCCTCGGCGTGGCCAACCTGCGTGTGGTCGCCGACAGCATCGCCAAGTCCGACGATCCGTTCCAGGCGCTCAAGGAAACGCTCGACAAGCTGGAAGACGACACGATGAAGAAGCGCGTGCGCCACGTCATCACCGAAATCGCCCGTGTCAACTCCTTCGTGCGTGCCTTCGCCAACGGCAAGATCGACGAGGCCGGCCGACTGTTCAACGCGTCTCATGATTCGCTCGCTGCGGATTATGAAGTGACTGTGCCCGAGTTGGATATTGCCGTGGACGTGGCCCGTGCCAACGGTGCGTATGGTGCGCGTATGACCGGCGGCGGCTTTGGTGGCTCCATCATCGCCCTGGTGGATAAGGGCCAGGGGCACGAGATCGCACAGAAGATTGCTGACCGCTTCGAAAAGGAAGGTTTCAACGCACCTCGCGCCTTGCCGGCGTTCGCTGCGGCTTCCGCGAGCCGCGAGGCCTGATCGCAGAAGCTGATGCAAAAACGCGCGTTGGCGCACGTCCATGAAAAGGACGTGCGCCAACGCGCGTTTTTCATGATTCACTTGTGGGCCAGATGGGTGCACAGCTATCTCACGACGATGGCCAGCAGGCACGATGCCGTAGACCAGATACGGCTAGCTTGATGAGATGCCGAAGCTGCGGCTCCACCATTCTTAACACCATGCAGCAGGTGTTCGGCGCGATTGGCACGTCCATCGCCACCTGCCTGCTGTCGATGGGCTCCGGCGCCACCGATGCGGAAGGCTTCGTTGCGGGATCCCGCTACGGCTATGTGTTCGGCTTGGTGCTGATCGTCATCGTGCTGGTCTTCTCCTTCTTCCTGAAAGAAGACAAGATCAGCGAAAAGTGAATCGCATGACATATTGTAAAAAGCGCTTGCCGAAATCGTATTTCCAAACGATCGGCAGGCGCTTTTCTTTTATGAAATCCGATTTCACGTCGAAAACAGATATTCCAAAAAACGACTTTCCGCAACTTTTGAAACCGGTTTGACGGAAGAAATCGTCTCACAATGTAATGCGATTGCCGAAAAAACGACTTTTTTGACATCTGCCTTTTCTATACTTAAGGCACGTCCGGCATTTTTGCCGAGACGGTAACTGGATATTCGCACCTAACGTTTAGGGAGTTCCATGAACAAGGCAATCATCACCGTCGTCGGCCAGGATACTGTCGGCATCATCGCACGCGTCTGCACATACCTTTCCGAACATCAGGTCAACGTGCTTGACATTTCCCAGACCATCATCGACGGTTTCTTCAACATGATGATGATTGTGGATTATTCCAACGCCGACAAGGAATTCGGCGAGATCGTGGACGATCTCGACAAGCTCGGCGAGGAGATTGGCGTGCGCATCCGCTGCCAGCGCGAGGAGATCTTTACCAAGATGCACCGCGTCTGATCCGCGGCATACGTGAGTCACTCAAGTAATCGAAGCCACGAATCGTACTAATCGTAAGGAAAAACCATGCTGAATATCATGGAGGTCCACGAGACCAACCAGATGATCGAGCAGGAGAAGCTCGACGTGCGCACCATCACCATGGGCATCAGCCTGTTGGACTGCGCGGCCGACAGCGTCGACGAAGTCTGCGACAACATCTACAACAAGATCACCACGTATGCCAAGGATCTCGTATCCACTGGCCAGGCCATCGAACGCGACTACGGCATTCCGATCGTCAATAAGCGCATCACCGTCACCCCGATTTCCCTGGTCGGCGCAAGCTCGTGCAAAACGTCGGACGATTTCGTGAAAATTGCGCATGCGCTTGACCATGCGGCGAAGAAGGTCGGCGTCGACCTGATCGGCGGCTACTCCGCACTCGTGTCCAAATCCATGACCCCCGCCGAAGAGCTGCTCATCCGCTCCCTGCCGAAAGCGCTGAGCGAAACCGACATTGTCTGCTCGTCCGTCAATGTGGGATCCACCAAAACCGGCATCGACATGAACTCCGTCGAACTGCTCGGCCACATCATCAAAGACATCGCGCACGCCACCGCAGACAACGACTCCTACGGATGCGTGAAATTCGTGGCATTCTGCAATGCCCCCGACGACAACCCGTTCATGGCAGGCGGCTTCCATGGCGTGACCGAAGGCGACGCGGTCATCAACGTCGGCGTTTCCGGCCCCGGCGTGGTTTCCCGCGCGCTGGACGAAGCCAAGGGCAAGGATTTCGAGTTCCTGTGCGAAACCATCAAGCGCACCGCGTTCAAGATCACGCGCGTCGGCCAGCTGGTGGCACAGGAGGCTTCCCGTCGCCTCGGCATTCCATTCGGCATCATCGACCTTTCCCTCGCGCCAACCCCGGCCGTAGGCGACTCCGTCGGCGAAGTGCTCGAAAAGATCGGTCTCGAACAGGTTGGCGCACCGGGCACCACCGCGGCGCTCGCCATGCTCAACGATCAGGTGAAGAAGGGCGGCATCATGGCGTCCTCCTACGTCGGCGGACTTTCCGGCGCGTTTATCCCTGTCTCCGAAGACAAGAACATGATCGACGCGGCAACCAATGGCTGCCTGAAGATCGAAAAGCTTGAGGCCATGACCTGCGTGTGCTCCGTCGGCCTCGACATGATCGCCATTCCGGGAGACACCACCGCATCCACCATTTCCGGCATCATCGCCGATGAGGCCGCCATCGGCATGGTCAACCAGAAGACCACCGCCGTGCGCGTGATTCCGGTGGAAGGCAAAGGCGTAGGGGAGATGGCCAACTTCGGCGGCCTGATGGGCTATGCGCCGATCATTCCGGTGAACCAGACCAGCTGCGAAGCTTTCGTGACCCGAGGCGGCCGCATCCCCGCCCCAATCCACAGCTTCAAAAACTAGCCCCTCCCTTCCCTCTTCCCGATGCATGCTTGTCGCGTGCGATTCATTCTTGCGATTTGTGCTTGCGTTGGGTGCATAAGCTGCTGTAATGGGGAGGTCGCAGAAGAGCGGGATATTCTATTCGCGACACACTCAAGGCCGTTCGGCCAAGCTTACGGTCTCGAACAGAATATCCCGCTCTTCTGCTCGCTTTCGTACATTTCGTTGTGTCTTGTATAAAAGAAAAGAAAACTTACTTAAGTTGAACTCAGCGTAGCGGGAGAGGCGGCGGGGTCTGTTTCAGACCGTAAAGACTTGGCCTGAGCGGCCTGGAGCGTGTCGGGAATAGACCCCGCCGCCTCTCCCGCGGAACTTGCTATACAAAAGCAAGTAAATTATTGAAAAACCTAGAAGTTGGTAGGCAGGGGAGGGATTACTGGCCGCCAGCGAAGCCTAGTTGGCGCCAGGCTTCGTAGATGGCGATGGATGCGCAGTTGGTGAGGTTCAGGGAACGCAGGCTTGGACGCATCGGCAGACGCACCTGTTCGGCCACGTGCGGACCGGCCATAATATCCATCGGATCGGGAATATTGCCCGGCTCCGGGCCGAACAGCAGAATGTCAGTCGGCTTGTATTCAATGTCGGTATACAGTTTGGTGGCGTGCGCGGTGAACGCGATGATGCGCGAATTCGGCATGGATTCCACCAGATTCTCAAAATTCGGGTGCAATACCACGTGGGCCATGTCGTGGTAGTCCAGTCCGGCACGGCGCAGTTTCGTATCGCGCAGATTGAATCCGAGCGGCTCCACCAAATGCAGAATCGTGCCGGTCACCGCGCATAGGCGGATTGCCGAACCGGTATTGCCCGGAATGCGGGGGGAGTAGTAGCACAAGTGGGGCGTGGAGGTTTCGGCTTTGGCCGCGTCTTCGGCTGACAGCATCGCGTCGACCACGGAAATCGGATTGCCGTGCGCGTCGGTCACGAGTTCGTCCGGCCCATAATTCGACTTGCGGTAGCCGTATTCGAACATTTTCTCGACTTTGGCTTCCGCTGCATTTGCGCCTTGCGCGTCATTGGTATGCTCTTCGTTCGTCATGAATGCAAGAATAGGTACGATGAACGACACGAACGAGCCTAATACCGAAATTGAAAACGCCGAAGCTGTGGCGGACGCGCTTGCCGAATGGTGGCATGCTTCGGCGCGTGACCTGCCGTGGCGATTCGGCCGTGCCACGCCATGGGGCGTGCTTGTCTCCGAAGTGATGAGCCAGCAGACGCAGATGAGCCGTGTGGTACCGTATTGGAACGATTGGATGGAACGCTGGCCTGATGCGGTCGCGCTTGCCGATGCCGCGAAAGCGGATGTGATCACGGCTTGGGGCAGGCTCGGCTATCCGAGACGTGCCTTGCGATTGCAGGAATGCGCCCGCGTGGTCGCTTCCGATTACGATAACAAGCTGCCGCGTACGTACGATGAGTTGCTGGCATTGCCGGGTATCGGCGATTATACGGCCAGCGCGGTGATGAGTTTCGCGTTTGGTGAGCGCATCGCGGTGGTGGATACGAATATTCGCAGGGTGCTTTCGAGGGTTTTTCTTGGCGAGGAGTCGCTTGGCGGCGCAGCAAGCCCTGCGGAACGTGCGTTGGCGAAGCAGGTGTTGCCGCAGGATGATGCCTCAAAATGCAGACGGTTCGACCGTCCTTCAGTGGTGTGGAATCAGTCCGTTATGGAATTGGGTGCGACCGTCTGCACGGCAAAGGTTCCGTTGTGCGAGGCGTGCCCTGTTTTGGGACATTGCGTGTTTTTGCATAATGGTCGTCCGGGATTGGGGGAACGTCGCACGCGGCCGCGTCAACGTTTCCAAGGTACGGATCGTCAGGTGCGTGGGCTGGTGCTGAATGCGCTGCGCAATCTGCCGGAAGGTGCGATCGCCCTTAATCGCAAGTCGCTTGAACGACTGTGGAACGACCATATCCAGCTTGATCGGTGCATCGCATCGTTGGATGAGGATGGTCTTATCGAAATCCTGCCGAATGCGGATGTGCGTCTTCCGGTATGAAAGGAAGAATGCCGACGTTCTTTGGATGTGCGCACGCTAGACTGTGAGATCATGGCACAGAAGACGTCCTCGAAATCCGGCAAGAAACGTTCGAAAAAACAGCAGGCGATATTTCGTCGCCGTCGCATCGTCGTCGGCATCGCTGCGATAGTGCTGATTTCTTTTCTGGTGTTTTGCCTGTACTCCCTGTCGAGGGGGATTGTCGCGGTGAATCGTGAGATTCATCATGCGGACGTGTATGCGATTTCCCGTAAGGAAGTGCCGTCCCCGACCAAGGAGAAGAAAAGCGGGGTGCCGGATTGCGATGCGTCCAATGTCGCGCTTTCGTTGACTCCTGCGGCGTCAAGTTTCGGTGTGGGCGATTCGATGGATTTCACTACGGACGTCAAATATGACGGTTCCAGCAAGGTTGGTTGCTTGGTTGATGTGTCGGCTTCCAGCGTGGTGTTGACGATCAAATCGGGCGATGATGTGGTTTGGAAGTCGAATGTGTGCCCCGTTGACACCGACTATCGTCTGTTGGCGAAGGGCGACGAGGTCAAACAGACGATCACCTGGCCGGGAACGCGTACTGGCAGCGAATGCGTGGAGGATCAATCCACCCTGCCGAAGGTGGATCGTGGCGTGTATTCGGCGCAGCTTTCGATTGAAGGGCATCCCAAAGCGAAGTCCGATCCGGTCGGCGTCACTATTGAATAAAAATCTATAGGATATGTTATTCTCATGACTTTGCGTACATGCGTGTCATATAGCGGGCACGCTGACAAGGAAGAAGCGCCCGCGTACTAGGCATATGGTGGCCAATGGGAGCGCTTCCGGGGAAACATATCGAAACGATTTAGCGAGCGATAAGGAACGTCCATTGGCTGAGGCTACGACGAACACCACCACCATCATCGCACGCGCCGACCAGCACGATATTGATCTGCACAAGGCGTCGGACCGTGTGAACTTCGGCTCCATCCGCGAGCCCATTGATGTACCCTACCTGTTGGGTGTACAGACTGACAGCTTCGACTGGCTCATCGGCAACGAGCGCTGGCAGAAGCGTGTCGAGGAGGATCTGGCGAACGGCACCAACACCGTGTCCCACACCTCCGGTCTTGATGAGGTCTTCCAGGAGATCTCACCGATCGAGAACTTCGCTCAGACCATGAGCCTGACCTTCTCCGATCCGTATTTCGAAGAACCGCGCCACACCGTGCAGGAGTGCAAGGAGAAGGATTACACCTACTCCGCGCCGCTGTATGTGAACGCTGAATTCGAAAACGGCGACACCGGCGAAATCAAGTCCCAGACCGTGTTCATGGGCGATTTCCCGCTGCAGACCCCGCACGGCACCTTCATCATCGGTGGTACCGAGCGAGTGATCGTGTCTCAGCTGGTGCGTTCTCCGGGCGTGTACTTCGACCGTAGCCAGGATCGCACTTCCGACAAGGAAGTCTTCGGCGCGAAGATCATCCCGAGCCGTGGCGCATGGCTTGAGTTCGAGATCGACAAGCGTGACGTGCTTGGCGTGCGCGTGGACCGCAAGCGCAAGCAGTCCGCCATCGTGTTCCTCATGGCCATCGGCATGACCAAGGATGAGATCGCCGATGCGTTCAGGGATTACCCGCTGGTTATGGACGCGCTTGCCAAGGAGACCGTGCAGACCCAGGACGAGGCTCTGACCGATCTGTACCGCAAGATCCGCCCGGCCGACACCCCGACGCCGGAAGCTGGCCGCAACCTGCTGGATTCCTTCTACTTCAACACCAAGCGTTACGATCTGGCCCGCGTTGGCCGTTACAAGATCAACCGCAAGCTTGGTCTGGAAAAGGATGTCAACGATCGCAGCCTGTCTCGCGAAGACATCATCTCCACCATCAAGTACCTGGTCACCCTGCATGCCGGCGACACCAAGTTCCCGGGCAAGCGTGACGGCCAGGATGTGGATCTGCGCGTGGACGTCGACGATATCGATCATTTCGGCAACCGTCGTATCCGTCAGGTCGGCGAACTGATCCAGAACCAGCTGCGTACCGGTCTGAGCCGTATGGAGCGTGTGGTCCGCGAACGTATGACCACCCAGGATCCGGAGGCCATCACCCCGCAGTCCCTGATCAACATTCGTCCGGTGAACGCCACCATCAAGGAGTTCTTCGGAACTTCCCAGCTGTCGCAGTTCATGGATCAGAACAACCCGTTGGCAGGCGTCACCAACAAGCGTCGTCTGTCCGCTCTGGGTCCTGGCGGTCTGTCTCGTGACCGCGCATCCATGGAAGTGCGAGACGTGCACCCGTCCCACTTCGGCCGTATGTGCCCGATCGAATCTCCTGAAGGTCCGAACATCGGTCTTATCGGTTCTCTGGCAACCTTCGGCCGCATCAATCCGTTCGGCTTCATCGAGACCCCGTACCGTAAGGTCATCAACGGCCATGTGACCGACGAGGTCGAATACATGACCGCAGACCGCGATGCCGAGCACGTGATCGCACAGGCCAACCAGGAACTCGACGAGAACGGCAACTTCGTCAAGAAGCAGGCTCTTGCCCGAGTCGGCGAAGAAGAAGCAGTCGATGTGCCCGTCAGCTCCGTTGACTACATGGACGTTTCCCCGCGTCAGATGGTTTCCGTCGGCGCCTCCCTGATTCCGTTCCTGGAGCACGATGAGGGCCACCGAGCGCTGATGGGTACCAACATGCAGCGTCAGGCAGTGCCGCTGATCGAATCCGAGCGCCCGCTGGTGGGCACCGGTGCCGAATGGCGTGCGGCCGTCGATTCCGGCGATGTCATTCTGGCTGAGAAGCCGGGTGTGGTGACGTATGTTTCCGCCGACATCATCCGTGTGATGAACGACGACGGCACCACCAGCTCCTACAAGCTGGCCAAGTTCCTGCGTTCCAACCAGACCACCTGCTACAACCAGGTTCCGCTGATCCACGACGGCGAACGTGTGGAAGCCGGTACCGTGCTTGCCGATGGTCCGGCCACCCAGAAGGGCGAAATGGCACTGGGCAAGAACCTGCTCATCGCCTTCATGCCGTGGAACGGCTACAACTACGAGGATGCTGTGATCATCTCCCAGCGTCTCGTGCAGGACGACACCCTGAGCTCCATCCACATCGAGGAATATGAGATCGACGCCCGCGAAACCAAGCTGGGTGCCGAAGAGATCACCCGCGATCTGCCGAACGTCGGCGAGGACGCGGTGGCCAACCTCGACGAGCGTGGCATCATTCGCATCGGTGCCGAGGTCGAAGCCGGCGACATTCTGGTGGGCAAGGTCACCCCGAAGGGCGAGACCGAGCTGACTCCGGAAGAGCGTCTGCTCCGCGCCATCTTCGGCGAGAAGAGCCGCGAGGTGCGTGACACCTCGCTGCGCGTGCCTCACGGCGAAACCGGTACGGTGATCGCCGTCAAGGAGATCACTCGAGAGGATGCCGAGGAAGACGGCGACGAGCTGCCGAACGGCGTGAACCAGATGATCCGCGTCTACATCGCGCAGCATCGTAAGATCACCCAGGGCGACAAGCTGTCTGGCCGCCACGGCAACAAGGGTGTTATCTCCCGCATTCTGCCGGAAGAGGATATGCCGTTCCTTGCCGACGGTACTCCGGTCGACATCATGCTGAACCCGCTGGGCGTGCCTTCTCGAATGAACCTTGGCCAGGTGCTGGAACTGCACTTGGGCTGGATCGCGCACGCCGGCTGGGACATCTCCCTTGATCCGGATGCCGAAGCCGCTTGGAAGAAGTACATTCCGCAGGGCGCCGAAAAGGGCGAGCCGGGCACTCCGGTGGCAACTCCGGTGTTCGACGGCGTTCGTCCGGAAACCATCAAGGGCCTGCTGTCCTGCACCCTTCCGGATCGCGACGGCAACAAGCTGGTCGGCGACGACGGCAAGGCTGTGCTGTTCGACGGCCGTACCGGCGAACCGTATCCGAAGCCGATCTCCGTTGGCTACATGTACATGCTGAAGCTGCACCACCTGGTCGACGACAAGATCCACGCGCGTTCCACTGGCCCGTACTCCATGATCACCCAGCAGCCGTTGGGCGGTAAGGCTCAGTTCGGTGGCCAGCGTTTCGGTGAGATGGAAGTGTGGGCCCTCGAGGCCTATGGCGCCGCCTACACGCTGCATGAAATGATGACCACCAAGTCCGATGACGTCGACGGCCGCGTGCGTGTCTACGGCGCCATCGTGAAGGGCGACAACCTGCCGCCGGCAGGCATTCCGGAATCCTTCAAGGTGCTGCTTAAGGAAATGCAGTCCCTGTCGCTGAACGTCGAAGTGCTCAACGCCGAAGGCGTGGCCATTGACATGAAGGACGAGGACGACGATCCGTCTACTTCCTCCGACGATTTGGGCTTCAACATTGGCGCACGTCCTGACGCGGCCGCCAAGGAAGACCAGGTTGTGGAAGAACCTGAATTCCAGTGATCCCAAGGCTGGTCGCGTTGCCTGACAGCGCGGCGCGACCAGCCTGATGAAACGTGATTAAGCATTAAGAATCGATAGACAGGACAATAGAGTGCTGGACGTCAACGCATTTGACAAACTGAGGATTGGCCTGGCCACCGCCGACGATATCCGTAACTGGAGCCACGGTGAGGTCAAGAAGCCTGAAACCATCAACTACCGTACCCTGAAACCGGAGAAAGACGGCCTGTTCGGCGAGCAGATCTTCGGACCTACCCGCGACTGGGAATGCGCCTGCGGCAAGTACAAGCGCGTGCGCTTCAAGGGCATCGTCTGCGAACGCTGCGGTGTGGAAGTCACCAAGAGCCGTGTTCGTCGTGAGCGCATGGGCCATATCGAGCTTGCCGCTCCGGTGACCCACATCTGGTTCTTCAAGGGTGTTCCGTCCCGTTTGGGCTACCTGCTGGACATCGCTCCGAAGGATCTGGAAAAGGTCATCTACTTCGCCGCCTACATGGTCACCAGCGTCGATGAGGAACAGCGTCATGAGGATCTTCCGGGTCTGCAGGACGAGTTCGACAACGATATCGCCAACTTGGAGAAGCGCCGCAACGCGGAAATCGAAGAGCGTGCCAAGAAGGTCGAAGCCGATCTGGCTGAACTTGAGGCCGAAGGCGAAGCCAAGGGCTCCGCACGCGCCAAGCTGCGCAACAGCGCCGAGCGTGAAATGGCCGCCATCCGCGTTCGTTTCGACGAGCAGATCCAGCGTCTGAGCGCCGTGTTCGACCGCTTCAAGAACCTGAAGCCGGGCGACATGGAAGGCGACGTCGACCTGTGGCGTGAGATGGAAGACCGCTACGGCGATTACTTCGAAGGCTGCATGGGCGCCGAAGCCATTAAGAAGCGCCTACAGGACTTCGATCTTGAAGCCGCTTCCAAGCAGCTGCGCGAAGAGATCGACACCGGTACCGGCCAACGCAAGGCCCGCGCCCTGAAGCGACTGAAGGTCGTCAACGCCTTCCTGACCACCGGCAACAAGCCGGAGGCCATGGTGCTCGACGTGATTCCGGTCATTCCGCCGGATCTGCGCCCGATGGTGCAGCTCGACGGTGGCCGTTTCGCCACTTCCGATCTCAACGATCTCTACCGTCGTGTGATCAACCGTAACAACCGTCTGAAGCGACTGATCGAGCTCGGCGCTCCTGAAATCATGCTCAACAACGAGAAGCGCATGCTGCAGGAAGCCGTCGATTCCCTGTTCGACAACGGTCGTCGTGGCCGCCCGGTCACCGGCGCTTCGAACCGTCCGCTGAAGTCCCTGAGCGACATGCTCAAGGGTAAGCAGGGTCGTTTCCGTCAGAACCTGCTCGGTAAGCGTGTGGATTATTCCGGCCGTTCCGTGATCGTGGTCGGTCCGTCCCTGCGCATGCACCAGTGCGGTCTGCCGAAGCCGATGGCCCTCGAGCTGTTCAAGCCGTTCGTCATCAAGCGCCTTGTCGACCTCAACTATGCCCAGAACATGAAGAGCGCCAAGCGTCTCGTGGACCGCGGCGACTCCGAAGTGTGGGGCGTGCTCGAAGAGGTCATCGCCGAGCATCCGGTGCTCCTGAACCGTGCACCTACGTTGCACCGTCTGGGTATTCAGGCATTCGAGCCGATTCTGGTGGAAGGCAAGGCCATCCACCTGCCGCCGCTTGCCTGCGCCGCATTCAACGCCGACTTCGATGGCGATCAGATGGCAGTCCACCTGCCGCTGTCCGCTGAAGCCCAGGCTGAAGCACGCTCCCTGATGATGGCTTCCGACAATATTCTGAAGCCGGCTGACGGCCACACCGTGACCATGCCGAGCCAGGATATGATCCTCGGTCTGTACTACCTGACCACCGTCATCGACGGTGCCAAGGGTCAGGGCCGCGTGTTCTCCTCGCTGGAAGAGGCCGAAATGGCCCTCGACAAGCATGAGATCGACATGCAGGCCAAGGTGCTTATCCGCCTTCCGGAAGACTTTGTGCTGCCGAAGGGCTGGGAGCCGAGCGAAATCGAAGTCGTCGATCCGGAACCGGGCAGCCCGGCCGTGGTGAAGGAAGAGCGCTTCCATGATGGTTCCGTGCTTTTCGCAACCTCCTATGGCCGTATTCTGTTCAACAGCACGCTGCCGGTGGATTACCCGTTCGTGAACGATCAGGCTCCGAAGAAGCGTCTGAGCAAGATCGTCGACGACATCGCAACCCGTTACTCCACCGCACAGGTGGCGGCAACGCTGGACGCGCTGAAGGATATGGGCTTCACCCGCGCACCGTGGTCCGGTGTGTCCTTCGCGTTCTCCGACGTTATCCAGCCGTCCGAGCGCGACGAGTACATCGAGAAGTACGAAGCCGAAGCCGACAAGGTCAACGAGAACTACGAAATCGGTATGCTCACCGAAGAGGAGCGCCGTCAGGAACTCATCGACCTGTGGACCAAGTGCACCAGCGAGGTTTCTGAGGCGGTCGAGGAACACTTCGACTCCAAGAACAACCTGGCTATCATCGTGCAGTCCGGTGCACGAGGAAACATGATGCAGATCAACCAGATCGCAGGCATGCGAGGCCTCGTGGCTAACCCGAAGGGCGAGATCATTCCTCGACCGGTGAAGTCCAACTACCGTGACGGCCTGTCCGTGCTGGAATACTTCATCTCCCAGCACGGTGCACGTAAGGGTCTGGCCGATACCGCACTGCGTACCGCAGAGTCTGGCTACCTGACCCGTCGTCTGGTGGACGTTTCCCAGGACGTAATCGTGCGCGAAGAGGATTGCGGCACCAAGCGTGGCCTGACGATGAAGGTCGGCGAGCGTGATGCTGAAGGCAACCTGCATCTGGTCAAGGCCGCCGATGGCGGTCCGTACTCCCGTCTGCTCGCAACCGACGTGATCGATCCCGCCGACGGCGAGACCGTGCTGTACAAGGCCGGTGACGCGCTGTCCATGGACGTGCTCAACGATCTTGTTGCCCACGACGTGGAAGAGGTCAAGGCCCGTTCCGTGCTTACCTGCGAATCCAAGCGCGGCGTGTGCGCCAAGTGCTATGGCTGGTCGCTGGCCACCAACAAGCTGGTGGATGTCGGCGAGGCCGTTGGCATCGTGGCCGCACAGTCCATCGGCGAGCCTGGTACCCAGCTGACGCTGCGTTCCTTCCACTCCGGTGGCGTTGCTTCCGCATCCGATATCACCCAGGGTCTCCCTCGTGTTACCGAGCTTTTCGAAGCCCGTACTCCGAAGGGTGAGGCCCCGATCGCAGAGTTCGCTGGCGTGGTCAAGGTGGAAGACACCGAGCGCGGCCGTCAGGTCATCCTGAAGCCGGACGACGATTCCGTCGAGCCGATCGCCTACCCGGTGACCCGTCGCGCCCCGATGATGGTCAAGGACGGCGATCATGTCGAAGCCGGCACCCAGCTGATCGAAGGCTCCGTCGATCCTAAGAAGATCCTGCGCATCCTCGGCCCGCGTGCTGCCCAGGTGAACATTGTGGAGGAAGTGCACACCGTGTACCGCTCCCAGGGCGTGGATATCCACGATAAGCACATCGAGGTCATCGTGCACCAGATGCTGCGTCGTATCACGGTGATCGATTCCGGCGATACCGACCTTCTTCCGGGTGAACTGGTGGATCAGGCCCGCTTCAAGGCCGCCAATATGAAGGCCGTGAAGGAAGGTGGCAAGCCTGCTGCCGGTCGTCCGGAGCTGATGGGCATCACCAAGGCCTCGCTGGCAACCGATTCCTGGCTGTCCGCGGCTTCCTTCCAGGAGACCACCCGCGTGCTTACCGAAGCCGCTCTGAGCCAGAAGGTCGATGACCTCAAGGGCCTCAAGGAGAACGTCATCATCGGTAAGCTCATCCCGGCAGGTACCGGCCTTGCCCGTTACCGTAACGCCGTGGTCGAGCCTGACAAGGCCATTCGCGACACCATCTACCCGAACTTCGGTTTGGGTGGCGACGAGTCCGATGCCGCCTTCGGCGACGCCGATCTGTCCGAAGTCGACTTCTCGAACATCGACTTCGGAGATCTGAAGCTCGGCGACGACTTCAATCCGGATGACTTCCTGGACGACAATGGCGGTCAGATGGATTTGGGCGACACCCTGTGATCCGAAAAGCGATGATGGAATGGCATAACGTCTGAAATCATCTCAATACATGAATGGGGATTGGCTGGAAACAGCTGATCCCCATTTTTTTAATGCGGAACTATTTTTAATGCGGAACTGCAGTTGCTGCGATCCCTACGACAACAGTCAGCCTATTGCGGAACCGTACGTATTGCAGAGCGGATATCTTCATCGCAAAATCGCATGGCAAATTACAATGAAGGTATGAGCTTTCTTCCATATCCGCCTCCACCTGAACCAGGTTGGTATGACGATGATGCCACAGTAATGTCTTCTCTCGTTGAGCCCGCCATGGCGGAGGCTGCGCAGTCGCAGCCAACATACGAATCACCGGAATCCCAAGCATTCCAAGCATTGGAAAATGTGCAGGAATCCGCGGAATCGTATGCGGCGAACATACAGCCGGTGGAACAGGCTGCCGCATCGCCGGAACCGTCAGACGTCGAACCGGTCAATGACGATGATGATATCGATTGGGATGGCACGGTGCTGTCTTCGGCATTCACCATGAAGCAGCCGAAGCTGGAATACATGCTTTACAACGAGCAGACCGGCCAGGAAGTGATCGTCGATATGGGTGTGCTGCTGGGGCGCAAGCCTTCCGCTGAAGTGCCGGAAGGTGCGAAATTCGTGAAGTTGGAGGATCCGACGCGCACCATCTCACGCAATCATGCGGCGATCAGCTTCGATCAGGATGGCGTATTGTGGATCGAGGATTACGGTTCGCTCAACGGCACGTACATCATTCAAGGCAATGAGGAGATCAAGGTCGAACGCAAGCCGATGAAGCTTGACGCGCCTTGCACGGTGCGTATCGGAGACCAGTTCTTCACTTTCGAACAGCGCTGATTTCCTTCGCGCCGCGATACATGTTGCGTCGTCAATCCATAAATGAGGATGACGGCGCAACGAACATATTATGGTACGAAAGCTTACCAATGCAAGCGGCTTTTATTAGGCCTTATTAGGCCTTGTTTGGCGGCTTTCGTCGGGCTTTTGCCAAGTTCTACCAAGGGTTACCGTCGCAGACGGATGGCTGCGTTGATGGCGGAATCATTGAGACTGGCAAGCCAGTTGAGCAGATCCGGGTAGATATGCGGATTGCGCGCAAGGAAGGGGTGCAGCTCCGGAGCTTTGCTTGCGATTTCAGCCATCAGCATCTGATCTTCCGTGGTCATGGCCAATTCTGCGGTGAAACCAGCATTCGACGCGACTGGCTCTTGCGGCTGAATCGGCGAAAAATCAGCCACTTCAGACAGGTCTGCGGGGTTGGTATATGGGTCGACGTATTCCGTCGAAGCATCGTTCGCCATATTCGATGCAGGTGTTGCCGCAAACGGCTCAGGCTGGCATTGCTGGGTTGCCGGCGGCTGGTGCTGCGCCTGATATTGCACTTCCGATGATTGCTGTGGCTGCTGGTATTGCACCTGCTCGCTTGGCATCTGGTATTGCGCCTGTTCAGAAGCCGTCTCGGCCTCCTGCTGCATGATTCCGTCCTGCGGAACCGGCCACCCCATCGCGACCAGCTGCTGCCGTGCGCGTTCGTCGCCGAACTGGGCGACCCAACGCTTCAGGCCTGGGTACGCACGCGGATTGGCAACCACATTCGCGCCGAATTCCGGATTTTCGTAAGCGATTTTCGCCAGAAACACGGGATCTGCGTTCGGATCCTGCACGGCCGCCACCGCGGCATCGAAATCGACCATCATGATCTCCTTATCTCGTGTTCTGTAAATATTGTATTGAATACGCTGATATAACGTGACAAATCCGATTATTGACGATTGTCATTGCGAGAACATGCGCATTATTGGACGGCACGTAACGTTTGCAATGTGCTTTCCTGTAAATCGCCGATATCCTCGTGATCGTCGATTTTGCTGACGTTCCAATCGTCATTTGCCGAATAATCCGATGATTTGCCGCATATATCAAGCACAATCACGGTGACGTTGTCGTTGCCGCCCGCGTCGAGCGCGGACTGCACCAGCATATCCGCGGCGACTTGCGGATCGCCATATGCGGCCGCCACATCGGCGAGCAGTTCCCGATCGATCTGCGCGTGCAGGCCATCCGAGCAGATGATGAAACGTCCCGTGGAGCGCGCCGCATACCAGTCCGGCTGAATGCCGTCAGGAGCGCCGACGCATTGGGTGATGATATTGCGCGGTATGCATCGGTTCGCCTCGTCCGGTAGCATTTCGCCGGTGTCGATGGCGTTCTGCCGTTCGGAATGGTCACGTGTGATCCGGATCAGCGACTCCGCCATCCAATGGCCTTCCGCATCGGCGCGCATATGGTAGGTGCGTGAATCTCCGACATTGATGACGTAGCAGTACTCATCGATGGCTTGTTCATGCACGCTATCTTCAACGCGAGTCGGCAGCACCACGCCGGTGATGGTGGTTCCGGCGATGCCGCCAAGCTCCTGGCCAAGTTCGAGCACCTGTTGCTGCGATTGGCTCAACGCATGTTCGATGGACGTACGGTTGCGCGACGGCTGTTCGGCAAGCTGCGAGAAACATGCCGCCACCTGTGCGCTGGCCCGCTCGCCGCCTTTGCCGCCGCCCATGCCATCGCATACGACATATACGCCACGGCTGGCGAGAGCGTTGTCTTGGTTGTTTTTTCTTTTGCACCCGACATTGCTATTCAGGCCGGCCTCGATGCTACGGAAGATCATGAGTCCCGTCCTTTCTTACGATTGTGCTTCCGATCGCTGCCGTTGTTCCGCCCGCTACGGTTGCTGCGGAAGTGGAAAACGTCGGCAAGCGAAAGTTTGGCACGCCATCGGCGTAACGTCGGCAATGACTTGAGCATGTACTTGCGTTCCTGTGCAATATCGCGCCAATATTGCTGCACATGCTCTTCGTTGACGAAATTACCGGAGAAGGCCGCGTAATCGGCTTGCGCGCCCAAAGCGAGCAAGGTCTCGCGGGAAATATCCATCTGATTCGCGATCGAAACCGCCTGTTCGCTGCGTGTGCCTCGAATGTCGAGTCCGCTTTGCCGTGCGAGCGCGGCGACCGATTGCCAGCCGGCTGCCACACGCTGCTGCGTGCTGCCGTGTTTTCTTGATCGTGCCAGTGCGATCGCTTTGATGGCGAGCAGGAGACCGCATATGATGAGCAGCGTCCATAGAGGGCTTCCGTAGATGGCTACTTTTCTTGCGATTCTGCCGAAATGCTGCCAGAACAGGTTGGCTGAGGTTTCGTCGGCCATGCTTCCGCCGATTGAGGACTTGCCTTTGGCCTGGGTGTCGTCGCGTAGCGGGTCGGTGAGTGGTACCGGGGGCTGGCGTACCAGGGTTTGCGGATTCGGTGGGGTGAGGTTCTGGTTTTCGTCGGGGACTTTGGTTTCCTTTGGCGTTGGATAGAATGCCACCCAACCGTAGCCGTCCAGTTTGATTTCCACCCATGCGGTCACGTCGTTGCCGGTGAATTTCGTGATGGTGGTTGTTCCTTGTTCTTCGGTGCGGCTTTCGCTGATTTCACCTTCGTCGTCTTTTGGCAGGAATCCGAGTACCACACGGCTGGGAAGACCTAGGCTGCGTGCCATCAATGCCATGGCGGAGGCGTATTGTTCACTGTCTCCGACCATGGCCGTTCCGGCGAGCAGTTGGTCGATGCGGTAGTTGCCGTGGCCTGCGGTTGACGGGTAGTCGCCGCTTAATCCGTGTGAGAACCAACCGGATTCTTTGAGCTTTTCGGCTAAGGCCTGGGCCGCTTCGCCGCCTTTGGATTGGCCTCCGGCGATGGCTGTGGCGAGTTTGTCTACGCAGTCGGGCACATCTTCGGCTTTTGGCTGGCTGATGGCGGCCGCGTCTGTTTTGGCGATCTGTTTGTCGGTGGGAACCATTGGCGTGATGCCGGTTTCCGTGTAGGTGAGACCTTCGGAGGTGCGTGAGGGGTAGATGGCCGACATGGTGTCGCTGTTGTAGTAGAACGAGTCGGAGTTTTCGCTGTTGTCGAATGTCACGCTGGATGCGGCTCCGGCCATGGGCAGCCAGTAGTCGCTGAGTCCTTTGTCCACGGTGAATGTGGCGGTGAATTTCTTGCCTTCGGCATTGTTGGTGATGGAGGTGCCGACACGTCGGTAATTGGAGGAGTCCGACGACATGGTGGAGTCGGACAGATTCCATACGTTGCCGTCGAAACGGTCCATGACCGCTAGTCGCACGCTTGATCCAGCGGGCAGGTTTTCGACGGTGAGGAGCACATCGTCCTTACTGTTTGTAATGTACGAGCGCATGCCGCTTAACGGACTGGTGTAATTGTACGGGCTAAGCGGCGGATCATAATGGTCGCGCAGAATGGTGCGGTCCTGATCGACGACGAGGCATCCTCCAATCGCCAATGCGACGGAAAGCACCACGATCACGACGGAACTGAGCCAACGTCCCAATTCCAGTAATTTCCAACGTGCGCTGATCCAAATCACCAATATGAGCGCCATTATGGTGCCTACGAACATGCGGTAATAGCCGGAAGATGAGCCGAGCAGCGCGCAAATCGCAAGATTGGCGGTAACGGGAATAATGGCGATCATGGTGAATCGGCCATCTTCAGTCACTGCGAAAATGCCGGTCAGTAGCGCGAACCACAGGCAGATGGTCCATACGGCCAGCAAACAGCCATCGGCGGTACCGGTGGGAGGTTCGACCGACAGAATGAATTTGAACGATCCGAGCATGTTCATCCAGCCTTGTGTAAGCGTGCGCAAGGTCGGAACAATATGGGCGATGGTGGTGTCGTTGAGGAACAGTACAGGGCCGACAACCAGCTGGGCGACGGCCATGAACAGCATCTGCCACCAGAGACGAAGCGTCGGAACCGTGCCTGCGAGCGCCACGAGAGATCCGATGATGGTGGCCGGAATGGCGGCGAGCGCCCAGGATGTGGCCGATCCGTAGACGTCGATGAGGTTGCTGGCGGCGGCGAGGGTGAGTAGGGCTGCGACGAGCAGGCTTGCGTATTGCGAGGCGCGTGTCCGGCGTAGGTAGGGGAGTGCCTGTGATTTGCCGTCTCGTGACATCCAGATGACGGAGTGTGTGGAGTCGGCCCATGAGCCGGTGCCGGTTCCGGTGAAGGTGTTGCCGAATCCGGTGGTGCGGCCGGTGTCGCCGGTGTTGGTGTTGTGGGTGGAAAGTCCTGTGGTGCTCATTCCAGTACCCCCATGATCATTGGGAGATCGTCTAGGTTTCCTACGGTCGCCAGGGTGAAATCGGCGTATCGTTTGATGGCGCGTGGCTGTCCGATGGCGGTTTGCAGTACCACGCAGGTTGCGGATCGGGGGAGTGCGAGCGCCATGTGTTTGATTTCGTCGATGTTTTTGAGCCTGCCGACGGTGATGTAGTAGAACGATGAGTCGGGGGCATGGGCGAGGGTGGTTTGCGCCAGATTCGGATTGTCGCTGATATCGGGGGAGATGGCGCTGCAGCCGTCAAGGAATTCCGTGGAGTTGCGTGGCATGATGTGTTCGGTTCCCGCGTGTGAGGTCACCGGTCGGTTTTGGAGCAGGCATTGCACGCCGATGGAGGCATGGACGGATACCGCCAGTTCGAATTCGTCGGAGCTCACATAGTCGTCGGGGTTCACGCTGATGGTCAATGCGGTGTCGGTGCGTCGGGTCGCCTCGTATTGACGGATCATCAGTGCGCCTGTTTTTGCGGAGCTGAGCCAGTGCACGTTGCGTACGTCGTCGCCTGGCTCGTATTCACGCAGTCCGTAGAAATCGAGGTCGTCGTCGACGATTTCGCCGCTTGGCTGGCCTTCGAGATCTCGCGGAATTCCGGCGTTGAGTGTGTTCAGCATAACGGTTTTCGGGTGGATGAACACGTTGATTTGGTCGACAAGTTTCTTTTCGTGTCGTACGAGTCCGAATGGGTCGCCTTTGCGTATGGACAGGGGACCGACCGGCAGTACCGCGCGGGAGACGGCGGTGAATTCCACGGTGGTTTGGCGTGATTGGCCGGCGGCGAGCATGGGGATGGCGAATCGTTCGTGGCTGTCTCCGATGGGCAGGTCGCCGCGTGCTGATGTGGTTGGCGTGCGCCCTGGATTGTCGACGCACACATCGACTTTCACCGTGTCTGACACGGTGACGCGCCTGCTGGACACGTCTATGGTGGCGGTGAACGACGTGTTGCCGAGCGACAGCATGATGGCGGCGACCATCATGCATGCGAACACGATCGCCATGGTCAGCAGTTCATGCCAGCTGAGGATTGTGAACGCTATGAGTGAGGCGATGGCGAGTCCGGTCACGGCCCATCCGAGCGGCGACACGTATGAGGTGACCAGTCGTTTGATGCGATGCTTGATGCGACGCAGGGATCGTTGCATGGTTCTCCTGCGCTGCATGGTTTTGGATTGTCGCATGCTTGACCTTTCGGGGGTTTACGAACGTTTCGTGTGGGGTGTGCGCTTTGCGTGTGCCGTGTCGTACGCGGCTGGCTGCGCCGTGCGTTTCAGGCGGTGGCGCCCACGGTCGGTGAAGGCACTTCATTGAGGATCTGTTCGATCATCTGTTCGGGGGTGGATCCCGCGAATGTGGCCTCCGCGGTGAGCGTGATGCGGTGTGCGAGCACGGCGACGGCCAGTTGCTTCACATCGTCGGGCACCACGTATCCGCGATTGCTGGACGCGGCCCACACGCGGGCGCATCGGGTCAGTGCGAGCGCGCCTCGCATGGACGATCCGACTTGGATGCGTTCGTTGTGGCGCGTCGCTTCCACCAAGCGCACGATGTATTCGATGATCGCGTCGTCGAGACGCACGGTTTCGCTGATGGCGCGCATGCGCAGCACGTCGTTGCCGGTGAGCACCGCATGTACGGTGGAGGCACGGTCGGTGACGTTGACCTGCTTGAGGATGTTCACGCTTACGTCATGGCTCGGATAGCCGATGGTTGTTTTGATGAGGAAACGGTCCATCTGCGCCTCAGGCAGTTTGTAGGTGCCGAGTTGCTCGATGGGGTTCTGAGTGGCGATGACCATGAACGGCTGCGGTACCGCATGGGTTTCGCCGTCGACGGTGACTTTCTGCTCTTCCATGACCTCGAGCAGTGCGGACTGCGTTTTTGGCGAGGCTCGGTTGATTTCGTCGGCGAGCACGATGGATGCGAAAATCGGACCTTCGCGGTATTCGAATTCGCCGTTCTTCTGGTCGTAGTAGGTTACGCCGACCACGTCGGACGGCAGCAGATCCGGAGTGAACTGGATACGTTTGAACGACATGTCGATGGAGTTGGCGAGGCCGCGGGCCAGCTGCGTTTTGCCGGTCCCCGGGTTGTCTTCGAGCAGAATGTGGCCACCGACGATCATGGCGGTGGCGCATTGGCGGATCGGCTGTTCCTTGCCGACCACGACTTGGGAGACGTTGCCGACCAGTTGGGCGAACAGTTCATGGAATTCGGTGATGTCGGCCTGCGGCGCGGACATCATGGAAGAAGCCATGGCCGGCTGCGCGGGCTTGACGCTTGGTGCCGTAGTCTGCGGGAATTGGCGCGTTGCCATTACGGGAGCCGATTGCGATTGTGGTAGCGGCTGTTGTGTTGGAGCGGATTGCGTCGGTTGCGCCTGCATGGGCTGCGCCATTGGAACCGTAGGCCTCGTCGGCCTGGAAGGAGTTGCGTTATGCGTGCTGAGTACCGTGCCCTCCTCGTCGGCGTCGAACGTGTTGGCGGCGTAGTGGGTAGCGTTATGCGTGCTGAGTACCGTGCCCTCTTCGTCTCCGTCCTGTTCCTGCGGATGCGTCGGCAGGCTTGGAGCTTGGAATGCGGGGCGTGCCTGCGGATTGCCGGGCTGTTGCGGCTTGCTCATATGGCGCCCAATGGAACCCAGCTGGGTGGCGTCGTCGTTTTCGTTGCTCATAGGTACTCCTTGGTTGCTTCTATTGATCGTATTGATGATTGGTTGTGATGTTGAATTTGCTTATTTGACGGTGAATGAGATGCCTCGCGCCTGTTTTCCTGCCAACCCTGTTCGTAATGAGATGGCTGAAGCATTGGTGTCTATCGAGGATTGCGTCTCTCCATTATCAGGGGTTGGTCCCGGTTCCGGATCGGGGGTTTCTCCTCGTATCGGACTCCGGTCACGGGATCAGAGCTTTTCTTGGTCGCATTGATTTCTGGTTCCCCGGCAGTGGTGATCACGCGAACCTCCCAATCGCATCTGGTACCGGAAGGACTGGTGATGTCGGAAACATCCAGTGTGCCGTTAGCTGGCCAATCGTAGGTATGCGAGCTTTCCCCTGCCGGAGTGATAACGATCTGGCCTTTGACACTTCGCCCGTGGGCCTCCCAACTACCGCCATTGACATGAATGATGTTGGCGTTCTGTGTATCCCACGTCAATGAGGATGGCAGTGTGATTTCCGCTGGCTTTTTGTTGCCGACGGTATTATCGGTAGCGATTGCTGGGTCGCTGAGATGTGAGGTGTCGATGAAGTACTGTTGCACGCTTACCGTATCGCAGGTGCTCCAATCACCGGAAAGCGGCCATTCGGCTCTGCTCTCATGAACATTATCATCGTAATAACCCTTGGCCTTTACAACGAAACCTGTGACGCGTCCACCTTTTCTGGACCAGGTCGCCACACATGTGTTGTTGTTGAGTTCCAGCTTCACATTGGTTGGAGGATCGACTGCTGTGAAAGTCGAAACGGACGCTTCGTTGCGCAATGAGCCACTGCGTTCCGTAACCACGGTAATCGTCGGCTTAAGTTTTCTGTAGTACCACTCGTTCTTAATGTCGAATTCGACGGAATAATCCTTGGCGCTTGTCTCCACGGATTTGTCTTCGCCCTCGATGCTTACCGTAATCGACTGGTATTTCGAGTTACGTGCGTCATTGATCCGTCCTCTCACCACGATCTTGTCGCCTGATTGATCGGCGGAAATAGTCGGATTGTCAGGCGTACCCCAAGGCGAAACGGCATTGGATGCCGTGGAGGGCTGGCTCCAGTTCACTTTGTTATGCGCCTTGACCGTGGCGGTATAGGATGCGCCGTCGGTGATCGCATTGTCGTCGAATTTGAACGTGATGCTGGTGCCAGTGACTTCCTGGGCCGGATTCGCCACATTCGGACCGCTCAACGTCGCCTGATACTTGTCGACGGCGGAGAAATTACCCTCCAAAGCCTTCCATGTGACAGTGATGGTGTTCTTGCTAGCTTCGGCCTTCACATCGGTCGGCGCGTCCGGAAGCTTGTCAGGCGTGCCTTCCACGCCATTCGACTCCTTCGACCAGCCGACCTCATTCTTGGCCTGCACCTTGAACGAGTACGTCTTGCCGTTCTTCAAGCCGGTGATTTGGCAGGAGGTCACGGATCCGCACGATTTCTCGCCGGAACCGTCGCCGCCCCACGACACCTTGTATTCGCTGATCGGACTGCCGTTCGAAGAGCCGGCCGTCCAACTCAGATTCACCGCGCCATCCTGCGGGTCTCCGGCGATGGGGGAGAGCAGCGGCGCATCCGGCTTGTCCATCACCGAAACGTTGATGGTGCCCGTCACCTCACGTTCCTTCGTATTGGTGGCATCGCGCACGTTGACGATCACCTTGTTGGTGCTCGCGCCGATATCGGACGAGGCGCTGATCGACACCACACCGTTGGACGGGCAGTCCACGGTCAGCTTCGACGCGCCATCGGACGTGCATCCGGTCACGGTCAATGCGGAATCGGGGAACGGATTATACGCATCGGACAGCAGGTTCACTTCCTCACTGGATCCTGCCTTGACCTTCACGGTTTTCGCGTTGATGCGTGCCAAAGGCCTGTTGGAGGCCGTCACACGAACCGTGACGCCCGCACTCACCGTGCCCTTCGAATATTGAATCGAAATCGGCACGCTCACCGTTGTTCCCGGCGAAGCGGTCTTGTCGGCGGACACGGTCAGCTTGCCGTTCGAACTCACTTTGGCGCTCACCTGGTCGGAATCAGCGCCACCCGAATACGTGTACTGCTTCTCATCGTCGTACAGGTCGGACGCCGAATGGGTCAACGCGGTCAGATCGATGGTGGTGGCGCTTTCTCCTGCGACCACGTCAATGGTGGGCGAAGAGAACGTCGGCGCGGGCACGTCGCGCCCGATCACGGTGATCGGCAACGTCAATACCGCCGAATTGATGATTTTCACCTTGTCGTTCTTGTCGCGCTTGCCATCCACCGCGGTGAAGGTGATGGACGCGGGACCGGAATAATCCTTTGATGCGGTGAACTTCAACGTCTGGTCGTTCACATACAGGTCGCCGTCCGCGGCCTTCGTGGCGCTCACCGAATCGGCGCCGTCCACATACGCGGTCTTGCCTGCGCCCACACGCACGTAATCGGCGATATTGATGGTGATCGTCTCGTGCGCGTTCACCTTCAAAGCCGGCGCTTTCGGTCGAAGTACCGGCGGGAACACGCCGTATGCGGGCACTTGGATGAACGCCGTGGACGTGATGTTATACGTCGTGTTGGTCACGGTGTACGGCACGGCTCGCGCCTCGTCCGTCAAGTCCACGGTAATGGTCGTGGACTTGTCTCCGCCCTTGACATGCGCATGGTCGGTAGCCGAATCATCAACGGCCACCTGCAGTTCGTCGGCGCTGCCGGAAGGGTTCGCGATCCATTGCGAAACGTCCACGTCGATGGATTTCTTATCGATCGTCGCGGAAGATGGCACACGGTAGTCGTATGCTGTCGGCGGTTCGATGGTGGCGTTGTCGTCCACGTTCACCGTCAATGTCGCGGTGTCGGACAATCCTGCCTTGTCTTTGACCGTATACACCACGTAATAGGTGCCCGCCTGCTGAGGAGTGGTGAAGGCGAGCGCATTGTCCGCCACGGTCACATTGCTGATGTCTTGCGATTCGACGTTTTCGCTGACGGCCAGGTCGGTGTTGTCTCCGGAGATGTCGTTTTGCGCCACGGGCACGGTTGCTGCGGTGTTGGGGCGCAATGTGATTTCGTCGTCGCGCGCGTATACGCCCGAATCGGTGCCGGATGTGAATACGCCTACGCGGATTTGCGCTTGGGATCGTTGGCCGGTCCAGTCTTCGACGGCGTATGAGAAGGTGTCCGTTCCTGTGGAGTCGGCATAGGCTTCGTATACCAGGTAGGTGGCGCCGACTTCGCTGATGCGTCCGAGTGTCGGCGCCTTGTTGCCGAGACCGAGCAGCTGCACGTCGTCGCCGTCGGCGTCGATGCCGGTCAAGGTGATCGGGATCTGGACTTTTTGGCCGGCCGCGACTTGCGCCTCGACGTCGGATGGTGTTGGCGCAGCCTTGTTGGAAGCGTCTTTTTGATGCACGTTGATGGTGATTGTGGCGGATGCCGCGTTGCCGAGATTGTCTTTGACGGTGTACGTTACGGGGAAGGATCCGGTTTGGTCGGATGCTTGGTATCGTACGGTGTTGCCTGATACGAATACGAGTCCTTTGAACGTGTTTTTGTCGTATTGCAGGTCGTTTTGCAGGCTTACCGTGGTGCCGTCGGAGTAGGTCACGTGGTCGAGCACGTCGATGGAGACGATGCCGTCGGTGCGTACCTGCGTGGTGATGTTGTCGGCTTTCGGCACGGAGTTGGAGGTGGTCAGTGCCGGTGGCTGCAGTACGATCACGCCGGTTGACGTGCCTGCCGCGTTGGCGACGCTGTATTTGATTTGCACGGGCTCGGTCGGTACCTGTCGTGCGGTGATGTAGACGCGCTTGTTGCTTACGACGCCGGTTTTGATGCCGCTCGCCGCGTCGGCGGTCACGCTGGTCACGGATAGCACACCGCCCATCGGGTCGACGTCGTTAGACAGTGGTTCCACGATTGCGGTGTTGTCGGCGCCGAGCAGTGCCACGTCGTTGGCTGCGATGGGTTTGGCGGAGTCTCCGGCCACGGCCTGCACTTCGATGCGGGCCAGGCCGGTCGAGGGGATGGATCCTTGTGTGATGGTGTAGGGCACGTAGTAGGTGCCGGGGTTGGATGCGCTGAAGGTGAACGACATATCGGTGGCGTTCATGGTGGTGGATGCGCCGGATGGGGTTTCCACGGCGGTCAGCTGCGCGGGTTCGGCCGAGGTGCCATGCACGTATTGTTTGAGCGCGATGGTGGTGCGGGTGTCTGGCGTGGTCTGCTTGACGGCCGGATCGATCACCGCGGCCAGCGTGTTGGCCGGTTTCACTGAGAAATACACCATGCCGGTGCCGGTCTGCTGGCCGTCGGAAACGGTCACTTCGATGCCGGCGCGTCCGGAAGACATGGATCCCGCGTTGAACACGAGCTGCCCGTCTGCGCGTGTGGAAACGGTCACCTGGTCGGTGTTTTGCGGGGTTGCGGATACGAGGGTGAGCGGGTCGCCGTCGGGATCGGAGAAGCTGCCCAGCGCGTTGGTGGTGTAGGTCGCTCCTTGTTCCACGTCGATTTCCGGTGGCGTATCGGTTTGCTGGGGCGCGTTGTCGTCCCCGCCTACCAGTGTGAGGCTTACGTTGGCGTTGGAGGTTTGCCCGCGTCCGTCGGAGATTTCATAGCTGAACGATACGGATCCTTCGGATGCCGCGGAAGCGTCGAGCTGCAGATATCGTCCGTCGTATACGGGGGAAACGCTGATGTTGGCGCCGTCGGGGGCGCTTACCGAGGTGATGCGCAGTACGGAGCAGTCGGTCTGTTCGTCGTTGCGGAGCACGTCGAGGATCTGCTGCGATCCTGTTCTCGCGCCGAACGAATCATCTTCGGCTTTGATCTGGCCGGATTGCGACGAGCAGGTCTTGCTGAAATTATGCTGGTTGTTGGCGCTGTCGTTGTTCTGTTCCTGTTGCTTCGACTGTTTGGTTTCCACCTTGTTCCATTGGATTTTGATGACCTTGGTGGATTCCTGTGGATTCCAAACGTTGCCGTTGACCACGTCGTTGAGTATGACCAGGCGATGGTTGGTGCGGAATATCAGTTCCGAAGTGGCGTTGATGTTGGTCAGGGTGTCGAATGCCGTATCCGAACTGTCGACGGAGCATACTTTGGCGTAATTGTTGGCTTTCTGCGCCCATGCGGCGAATACGCATCCGCCTGTGGATACCGGCTGGGCGGGCTCGCCCTTGCCGGAATTCGGTGTTTCAGAGGTTTTCTTGGTGCTGAGGTTCACCGTTGCGAGCCCGCGTGGTGTCGCCACGGCCACCCATCCGTTCTGTTTGCCGTCCGTGGAAGGGGCCTGCAAGGTCATGCTGCCCTGCAGATTGATGGCTGCGCTTCCCTGCGGCCAATACACGGTGCTTTTTGCCGCCACGACCGGGGTTTCGCCGATGACGGTGAACGATTCGGCATGCGGTGCGCCTCCTATCGTGCCAATTTGCTCGCGCGTGTCTTGCGGCCCTTTGATGCTCAGCACCGCACCATCGGAAGCGCGGTATCCGTATACGGTTCCGTTGTGCGTCACCGCGATTTTTCCACCGGATCCCAGTTTCATGTTCGGCTTGTCGGTGGTGGGGTTGACGGATTTCACATCGGCAGCGGATCCCACCCACACATTGCCGGTTTTGACGTTGATGAACGCTGCGGTGTCGCCTCCGATAATGGTTTCGATATCCGTTTTGATGGCGGTGTTGCCGGTTTCGCTGATTGTGGAAGCCGCGATATTGCTGGCTTTGGTGCCTTCGGAAATCACGGTGCTGCCATCATGCTGTGCCACGTCGAAACGGGAGGCTGCGGATGAGACTCCGGCGTCCACATCCTTGTTTTTCGCATTGAATCGTGCGGCTTTGCGGTCCTTCAGCGACGTGATCCACACGGTGCCGTCGTCGAGCTGCACATGCCGTTGCGTCACCGAACTGACGATGAACGCGCCTGCGATGATACCCAGCAGCAGAAGCAGCATGACGATCGGCGTGATCCACCGTCTGCTTCCCGACGGCAACAGCAGTTTGCGCATCATCGATCCGAAGCGCAATTGACGTTCGTGCGATTGTGCCGGCTGATCGGCTGCGTTCTTGCGTTTGTCCATTTTCGGTTCTTCCTTGAGTGTTCCGATGGTCGTTGTGTTCGTTCCGGACATCGCCTGCGATGGAATAATGCCGTCGGCCGACCCTGTTGGGAAGTGCTGTGATGCTTATGGTTTGGCTGCGCACGCGATCGCAGGATTCTGCGACATCTGACGGTCGGCTCGGATGAGACTCACCTGAATGCAGGTCTGCGAGCCGTCGGCGGGTTTGATGCTGATGTGCGTGTCGGTGGTGGTGGTTCCTTGGGCGTTCGGGTCTACTCCTGCATCGCCTACCAGCGACCATGCGTACGAATCGCCGTCCTGAGGGTCGGGGTTCACCCATGTGAACTGCACGCTGCTGCCATCGGCGGAATATGAGCCGGCCAGATTCTCGACACTGGGCACGCTACTTGTGGTGATGGCCGAATCAGGCGAATCGTTGTCCTGATCGTGCGTTCCCGGAGTCTTGATCTGCACGCTGCTATTGTCGGAAGCCGAATCCATATTCGGCAAGATCACATACGCGAACACCAACGCGACGGCCGTGATCGCGGCAACCGCCGAAACGACAATCGCAAGAGGCTTGGCCCAAGTGTTGCGCTGTTTCGGAACAACCGCGGCTGCCTGGCTGCTTGCCTGGGACTGTGCGTACAGATTTTGCGGGAACGGCGGTTCGCCTTCGACCGTGGTCGGCGTGGCATGGCCATACAATTCCTGCTGCGCACGCTGCATGTCACGCGCGAAATCATATGCGGAATAATACCGGTCCTCCGGCGTTTTATTCAACGCCTTGCGTAAAATCCGCTCCACTTGCGGGGGAATATCCGGCCTATTGAGCTTAGGGAGCGGATCGGTGAGAATGATGTTTCTCAGCAGAGCACCGCGTTCTTTGCCCCTGGTCGAGCCGAGGGCCGCGGAATAGCCGTATTCATATGGCGACTGGCCCGTCAGCATGGCGAACAGCGTTGCTCCCAGCGAATAAATATCGGAGGATTCGTTGCCTCCGCCGTTCTTTGCGAGCACTTCCGGCGGAGCCCACGCGATGGTGTAGCCGATGCCAGGGCGCCCGTAAATCGTTCCCGCGATGCCGAAATCGGCAAGCATGGGCATGCCATGCGTGTTGATGAGAATATTGCTGGGCTTGATGTCGCGGTGGATGATGCCTTCGCGGTGCGCTGTGGAAAGGGCGCTCGCCAGATTGATGCCGACGGTGAGCATCTGGTCTGCGTTGAGCCTGTTGGATTCCAGGAAGGTCTTGTAATTGCCTCCCGGAGCGTATTCGAATACGGTGTAGCCGTTGCCCGTGGCGGTGATGCCGCTTTCGTACACCGAAAGAATGTAGGGATGCGAGGAGATCCTGCCCATGAAGTTCGCTTCGGAACGGATCCGCGCCGCCGCGCGCGGATCGAGCGTTCCCTTGCTGACCTTGATGGCCACTTGTCGGCTGGGGGAAAGCTGCTGGTACAAATACACGTTCGCTTCGGAACCTGAACCCAACTTTTGGGCGAATGTATACCCAGGGATTTGAGGGGGAATGCCGTTCATGGCTTCCATATGCTCTCTTTCCTCGTGGTGCGTATGCTTTTCGGCCGCTCTCTCTCTGGATCCTATCCTAACTGAAGACCAACCCAGAAACCTATCAGCAAGGGGTCAAAATGTCCATATACAAAGACGGGCATCTGAGACATGTTGTGGCTGAATAATAGAAGTCGTAGTGATAGAAAGAACGTGCGAACCTTAAGAGACGGCCTTCGTGGCGACGATGAGGGTACATACATTCAGTTGCTGGATGACGGGCATCTGGCTCAAATGGAAATGACCATTGATGTGTTGTCGGCGTTGCTGCAGATGCCACGAAGGAGTGGTTGCACCGCAGATCGTGTTGGATAAAGGTTGGCTTCGAGACAACTTTGTAGGTTCCGGATTTGTCAGGTAAAGGAGGGCGAGACTAGTAGTGTTGGGAGGCATGATGAATTTGGAAGACCTTGACCGCGTCACGTTGGTTGCGGGCGCGCCGAGCAGTGGAAAAACCGAGTTTGCGCTGGGCATGCTGGTTGCCGCAATGAGGCGGTATGGTGACGGGAATGCCGTGATGACGGTGTCTGGCAGGCAGATCGCCGATGCGTTGGGCGATCGGGCGATCCGCGAATTGTCGGCCGTGTCGCAGGCGCGACCGGTCACTACGTTGCCTGCCGTCGCATTCCGTCTGCTGACGGCCGTGAGATCAAGTCAAGGCGAACCGTTGCCGAAACTGTTGAACGGTGCGGAACAGGATGTGATCATCCGCAAGGTACTGGCTTCGCATGTGGAGCATAGGCAACATGGCGACGATTGCGCCACCTGCGATCTGCTGCGCACCTATTTCGCGGTTTCCGAATGGTCAGGACTGGTGGCCGACGATTCCACCGACGCATTCGCCAACCAATTGCGCGACATGCTCGCACGCATGAACGAGATTGGCGCGAAACCGCAGTTCGAAGACATGCTGATCGCCCGTGCGGCCAGCAGGGACGGCATGCTTGACGAACGTCGCGAACGCCTGCGCACTCAATGGCGTCTCGCCTTCGCCTTGCGTGAGGAATACAATGAGGCGATCCGTTCGTCTTATCCTGGCGAATATCGTCTCGACGCGTCGCAGCTGATGATCGACGCCACCGAAGCCGTGTCTGGCATACAGGAAGCCGATATTGCGAACATGCTGATCGTCGACGATTTTCAAGATACGACGTTGGCTGGTTTCGCACTGCTTGAAGCCCTGCATGAACGCGGGGTGCGCCTGCTGTTGGTTGGCAATCCCGACGAAGCCGTGCAGACGTTCCGAGGATCATATCCGGAATATCTGTTCAACCAGGCGCAGACGCGCATGGGAGCGAGGCTTGAACGCATCGAAGGTCTGCAAACGGCGCACGAAGGCGATACCGCGCAAACCGTGTCGAACCAGCAAGGCGTGCATGGCGACTATCGCACGCTTGTCGCGACGCGAGTGAGCCTGTCGATCGCAAGCACGGAGTCGACGGACGTGCCTCTGCCCGATCGTCCCGGCAAAATGAGCGATATGCCAGGCGCGATGCCCATCGAAACGTTGCCGGCCGACGATACGGGCGCTCGTGTCACGCCGGCCGACGGCAGCGTGGAAACGGCCTTGTACCGTTCCTCTTCCGAAGAGCTCGACGACGTGGTGTGGAAGATCAAAACTGAGCATTTGCAACGTTCCCGTGTATGGAACGACATGGCCGTGATCGCGCACGACAATGCCACCGTGCGCGCATTCGGCGAGCGGTTGCGCGCTGACGGCGTTCCCGTGCGCTATTCCAGCGTGACCCGGCCGTTGAAGGATGAGCCGTTCGTGCAGGGTCTGTTCGCGTTGATCGAGTTGGCCGAATTGAAAAACCAGACGATCGCGGCTTCGACCATGGACCTGCAGACCGCCGGATCCTATATTCGTTCGCGCGTGGCGTTGATTATGGGATCTCCGCTGATTACGGTCGGTGGTGATCAACGGCATGAGGGGCGTCCGGCCCGTCTCGCATCCATCGAATCCGCGATGAACGCGTTGGTTTCGCTCGCTTCGATTGTGGAAAGCAAGGCTGCGAACCATGATGAGGATGCTGCCGAAGAATACGACGAAGATGATTTCGAAGATGATGAGGATGCGGCGGACGCTGCCGTCGAACAACAGGCGTTGCTCCCTCGTTTGATGGAAGATTGGCGCGATTATATGACGGACTATCATGCGATTCGCGCCGATGGCGAGCATGATAGTGAGCATGAAGACGAGCATGAAGGCGATTTCGCGCTGAGTATGGAAGCGCTGTACGTGCTTCTTATGGAGGGCAATACCGATCGCGTGGTCGATGCGATCGCCTCCGTGCTGGGCGCGGATCCGCAGATCAAGGCGTTCGCATCATTGTGGAAGGTTCTTGACAAAACATGCGAGTCGGAAGCCAAACTGGTTTCGCGTGAACCGCAATATGTGTTGGACTGCGCATGGAGGGCCTGCGGCAAGGCGGAAGTCTGGCAGCGTGTGGCGCTGGAGCATTCGGCTGCCGGCCGTGCCGCGAATGATCGGCTTGACGCGGCGATGCGTTTGTTCAACTATGCTTCAGGCGGCGAGTCAAGCGGGGAATTCGCGGTACACACCATCGAGGCGTTCATCGAACAGGTGCGTTTGCTGACCATTGAGGCGGATTCGCTGGCGCATACCGCGCCCATTGATCAGGCGGTGACCCTGACGACTCCCGCAGGAGCGGCGGGAAAGCGCTGGAATCTGGTTTTTCTGCCGGCTTTGCAGCAGGGGCAGTGGCCGAATCTCACACCACGCAACACGTTGTTCGGCGGTGAGGAACTGGCCGATGTGATGCTGCACGGCGTATTGTCCGACACGATCGTCACTCCGGCGGGCAGGCAGGACGCGCAACTGGCGTCGGTGCTCGCCTCCGAGCAGAAGAGCCTGTTGGTGGCGTTGACCCGTGCCAGCGAGCGTGTGGTGGTGAGCGCCGTGCTGAATGACGACAATGTGCCTTCGGATTTTCTATACGGATATATGCCGGAGTGCTTCGACCGCGATCGCGACGCCGATATGGAACGGCGAGAATATGCGTCGGTCGGCGGCCAAGGCGATTACGCGGGGCTGGAAACCGATCCCCGTGGTCTGGTCGCGGCCGCCCGAAGCGTGCTCGCGTCGGAACCTGAGGACAGCCCGAAGGCGCGTGATGCCGCGGAAGCGTTGGCATTGCTGGCTTCGCATGGTGTTACGGCGGCCGACCCTGACCGTTGGCCGTTTATGGGGGAGACGGTCGAGGCCACCATGCGGAAGATCGCGGCCGTCATGCGGACAGGCATGAGCGACACGTCGGAAAGCTCGACGTCGGGCCGAAACGGTAAATCGCGGCGATCCGACGTGGTGACTTTGTCTCCTTCTGCGGTAGACAATCTGTGGGCGTGCCCGGTGTGTTGGATGTTGGAAAACCGCTTCTCCGGCCCGCGCATGGGCAGCGTCGCCACGAGTTTCGGCTCGCTGATCCACAAGGTGGCGCAACAGGCCACCGAAGCCGGACTTGATATGCCGGAACACCATACCGCCATCAGCGACGTGGACAATATCAATGCGATCACCGAATGGATGTATGCCGAATACAAGCGTCTATGCGGCGATTTCAACGCCATTGCCGATCCCGCGCAACGGTATCAGGCGTTGAAGAAAGATGAGCAGGCGCAGGAGGCGTTGCGTAACATCGCCACGTATTTCGTGCAATCGAATCATGGTGATTATCCGATTAAAAATAATGATGCATTCAGCGTTGGAAAACTTACGAAAGCCGAACCTGAGCTGAAATTTACCGCAAAATTCGATTTCGACGATATTCTCGACGCCTACAATGCGATGGACGGCGTTCACGCGATTTCACGGAACGAATTGATCGCCATTATGGGAGCGTTGGTCGGAGGATGGCCGGAAACCGGCATGAGCGAGTATCTCACCGTGCGTTTGACCGGCAGGATCGACCGTTTGGAACGGCGTGAAATGGCGGATGGCACGCAGCAGGTGCGTCTGATCGACTACAAAACCGGTGTCAGTCCGACCGGCGAAGGCCTGTTCAACGATCTGCAGCTCGTCTGCTATCAGCTGGGACTCGTATTCCCCGAGGAAAGCGGCATGCGCGGGGCGCAGGCGGTGGCGAACGCGCCGAACATCACGCAAAGCGCGCTATTCCATGTAGCCAAGCACGCATACCCTGCGCCGTATGGCGACACCGCCGCCGAATCGCATATGCAGCAGGCGCTGTTCGCCAATGGAAGTCTCAATACCGGCGAATTCATACCGCGCTATTACGTCAAAAAACTCGACAAGGATTTCCACGACGGACTCGATGACATGCTTCCTCCGTTGGAAGTGAGCGACGAGCATTGGAATGAGTTCCTTGGCTTACGCGGCACGATGGCGGTATGGTCCCTCACCATGATCGCGAGGGTCTTCTATGCGGCCGCGGCCAGCAGAGCGAACGAAATCACCGCAAGACCGACGACGGAACATGTGAAATACTGCAGAAACACTACGATCTGCCCGGCCTGTGCGGGCGAACAGAACACCGTATTCGAAAGGAGAACGGCATGAGCGGAACCATGAAGTTCACCGACAGTCCTGAGCAGGCTGCCGTCGTCCAAGCGCCCTCGTATGCGGATGTGGTGGTGGTGGCCGGCGCTGGATCCGGCAAAACCTACACGATGACCAGACGCATCATCACGCTGATCGAACAGGGGGTAAGCCCCGAAAAGATCCTCGGACTGACCTTCACGCGCAAAGCGGCCTCGGAACTATTGTCTCGAGTGTCTGCGGCCGTGACTCGCGACCAGCGCGAACGCGGCCTGAAATCAGCGAACATGACGTTCCTCAAACCGGAAGTCTCCACGTACGACGCTTTCTTCCAATCCATCGTGCGCCAATATGGACTGCTTGTCGGCTTTGACCAGAACACGCAGCCATTGAGCGAAGCAGGTGCCATGCAGCTCATCCACACCGTGCTTGACAGGCATATGGATGATCTTATGGCGTTCGACGGCGATCTGAAATCGTTCAACACCATAGCGGGCAACGTGTTCGCCCTGTCCAACGCCATTTCCGGCGCCATGATCGGCGGCGACTGCACCAGCTTCGACGAAGCCGTGCAACGCGTGCGCGACTGGGATGAGGCGTTCGTCGAACAGATCGCCAAGGCGCTTGACGGCGAAACCGTGCCAACGGAAGAGCCGAAATCGCCAAAGCTGCCGAAACGACTGAAAAAGGATTCCGACGCGGACTACGAAAAGAAACTGGAGAAATACCGCGAACTCGGGCACGACATGTGCGTGTTCAACAGCGCGCAACTCGCATTCGTCGCCAAGCAACGCGACCTGCTGCTCGATCTTGTGCTTGACTATCATGCCGAAAAACGCGCCTGCAATATGGCGGAATTCAGCGATTTCACCATCGCGGCATTCCAGCTTGTCTCCCGATTCCCGTCCATCGGAGCGGCCTACCGCAAACGCTATTCGCATGTGCTCCTCGACGAATACCAAGACACGTCCACCACGCAGGCGGCACTGCTGAGCGCGCTGTTCCACGCTGACGATACGCATCGCAGCGCGGTCAACGCGGTCGGCGACCCCTTCCAATCGATCTACGCATGGCGAGGGGCGAGCCCTGGCGCATTCCGCATGCTGCAACACGATTTCGGCATGGACGCCACCAGCAGGCCATTCGCATTGACCGTGACACGGCGCAACTCACGCATGGTGCTCGAAGCGGCGAACAATCTCACCAAACCGCTCCGCTTGCCTGCCAGACGCCTCAGCAGCTCGCTGATGCGCGAAGTCGACGTTCCGGCGCTCGTCAATACCGACGAAGCCCCCGAAGGAACGGTGGGCGTGCTTGCGTTCGACACGTTCGGGCAGGAGGTCGACGCGGTCGTGCGCTTCGCCAAACATGCGATCGCCCTGCACACGCCTTCCTCGCGCGACCTCGACAATGGCATGAAAGACAATCGTCCGCACGTGGCGGTGCTGTTCCGTTCCAAAGGAGTCATGTCGCAATTCGCGGAAGCGCTCGAACGCGCAGGCCTGACCACGCTGGTAGTGGGGCGGTCGGCGTTGCTGGAACGCCCGGCGGTGCAGGACGTGTTCGCTTTGCTACGCGTCGTCAGCGATCATACCGACAGTGCGGCGCTTATGCGATTGCTGGCCACGCCGCGATTCTCCATCAGCGCCAACGATCTGCAGGCGCTCGCCGATACCGCGGAACAGGTGAACACGATGTGCCGGTATCGTGCGCTTGTTTCAGCTGGAATCGTGCAGGAGCAATCCAACAAGGAAGAAAAACCGGAAAATCTGGGAATTTATGGAGTAACTCCCAAGTCGGGTCCTTCCGATGCTGAAATCCATGCCATCGTACGTGAATATCGAGATCAAGTGCCGAATGCGGTTTTCCTTGTGGACCTCATGTTGCGTGACGATCTCGCGGAACTCATTGACGGCAGGGTAAGTCGTGAGGGGACGAAGGAAGTGCTTCGCGCCGCGGATGCGATCCGTCAGGTGCAGCGCATGCTTGGCCACCCGTTGCCGGAAGTGGTTCGTGAGGCCATCGTCGCATTGAATCTCGATATCGACATGCAGCTGGCCGAGCATATGCGCGGCGGTCAGGCCGATGCCACGCTCGCCGCATCCCGGGTGGCGCTCGCCAAATCGCCGATCGATGCGTTGCTGAAGCTCGTCGACACGTATATGCAGGAGATCGCGTCGCAGGGAACGCCGAGCCTGCGCGCGTTCATCTCATGGGCGGATTCGCTGCGCGACGCACGCGAGGAGAACGCGGTGGCTCCCGATGTGCCTGTCGACGTGGTGCTGATGACCGTACACCAGTCGAAGGGCCTTGAATGGGATGCCGTGGCCGTGGTCGGCATGACCGATGGCGGATTCCCCACCAACAAGGGCAGCGATCTGCGTGTGGTCGTTGATGAAGAGCATCTCAACGGTTTCCAGGATGGCGTGTGGACGCCGCCCGAATATCATGAGACCGCCAAAACGTGGCTGACCGATCCTGCTGCGGTGCCGGTTCCGGTGCGTGTGGACGCCGATATTCTGCCGCGATTCCCCCATGACGCGCTTGTGGGTGGAAATCCGTTGGAAGCGTTGGAAATGCTGGAGGATGCGGAAATCATTGACGACGAAGTGTTCGGCACCTTGCGGAATATGAGCGTCGATGACATGGAAGGTATTGATCCGGACGGACTGTATTTGACGCAAATCGAGGAGTATGGCCGTCGGTTGCATGCCGACGAGCGTCGCCTCGCGTATGTGGCGTTGACTCGCGCCCGTCATGAGGCGCTGCTCACCTGCAGCGCAACGAATGCGGAAAGCCGTGATCCGCGTGCCGTGGGCGATCGCAAACGTGTGTCCAAACCGTCGAATTTCCTAGTGGAAGTGCGCGATTCCATGCTCAATATCGTTTCCAGAGCGGCTGAGCCGAGCAACCTGGCCGATATTGCGGAAGTTGAGGATGTCGATTCCTCCGAAAACGGCATGACCAGTCTGCATTCGATCGATGCGCCGTTGCCGGATGGATTTTTTGTGGGCGAGCATGCCCGCGATTTTGAAGATGCGGTGGTCGGCGACGCTTGGAATGCGCCGCTCGAGCCGTCGGAAGGCAACCAGTTCCTGCCATGGCCGTGCGAGTTGAGCGATGAGACCCTGCAGACGTTGCGTTTGTCTGCGTTGCAGGTGGATTCGGCGATGAACAATGCTGGCGGGCAGACTGATGGGCGGGCTGGCGAACGGGCCGGCGGGCAAGTTGGCGAGCCTGTCGGTGGCGAAGGTGCTGGGCGTTGCGAAAATACGGGTGCTTCGCTGCTGCGATGCGCGCAATTGCTGGTGGCCGACAGCAATCTCATGCCTGACATGCTTGGAGAGGCGTCGCAGGATGCGTTCGACAGCGCGGTGCGTGCGAAGGGCGAGAGGATTCTTGCGTCAGGTCGTCAGAACGTCACCTCGCTGCAGGCGCGCGCAGGCATGATGGACGAGCGTGGCGCCCGCACTTACTGGCGTGGGCTGGTGCGTCCGATACCGAACGTAGCGTCTCCGGCCGCGCAACTGGGCACGCAGTTCCATGCTTGGGCGGAACGGTTCATCATGGCCGATGCGAATGATGCCGGCATTGGCGTTGGCGCGAGCGGCAATGGCGGTACTCGCGTAGCTGAATCGCGATTGGCGATGCTTGCCGAGCTGCGACGCAACAATGCGGCGCAATCGCAAGACAATCAAGACGATAATGGGGCAGACAATAACGGGATATTCGATTGGCAACAGCGTCTCGCAACGTCGACATGGGCACGGCGCAAGCCCGCGTGGGCGGAACGGCAAATCGTCGTCAACGTGCCGCAATTGGGCACCATCGTCAACGGCAAGCTCGACGCGGTGTTCTTCGGGGGTCTCGATGGGGCGGATCGGTCGAAACAATATACTATTGTCGATTGGAAAACTGGAAAAAAACCTCGCAAAAAAGAGGAAATTCAGAAAAAATTAGCACAGTTGGATATGTATCGTATCTTGCTGTCGGCAATGGAGGGCGTACCGCTCACCGCTATCGACGCCTGCCTCTACTATCTGAGTGAACCCATTGAGGGCGATCGACAGCTCAATGCCGCCGACAAAACAGAAGAAGAGATCCTTGCCGAGTTGAGCTACGGAATTCCGGAACAATCCGACAACGACTAGTGCTGGTGCGCCGAACGTGCGGCGCTTTCCAGCCTGCCCGTAGGGTAACGCACTATGGGCAGCGTTGTGGAGGAGCGCCGCTACCCTCGTGCAGCATGTGTGGGCGGGCACACGTGCCGGACGCAACGAAAGTTAAGGAGCGATAATCATGGCTGCCACCAGCGCAACCGAAATCCCGAAGTCGCCATATTCCGTACTGTTCTCCATTCCGGGAACCAAAGCGTTCTGTGCTTCCGGAGCCTTGGCGCGACTGCCGATGTCGATGATGAGCCTTGGCATTATCCTCGCACTCAACCATTTGTATGACAATTGGACGATCGCAGGCGTGATGAGCGCGGCATATGTGCTTTCCACGGCGGCGGTCACGCCACTGTACGCACGACTGTTCGACCGATTCGGCCAGCGCAAGGTCGGATCGGTAGTGCTTGTCGTGCAAATCATCGCCATGCTTGGCTTTGCGTTCGCGGCATTGGTGCGCGTGCCGATTCCACTGCTGTTCGCCTTGGCTGTGGTGATGGGGCTCACGCAATTCTCGTTCGGCGCGCTTGTGCGTACCCGTTGGACGTATGTGCTTGACCGTACCGGCAACGGCTCATTGCTGAACACTGCGTATGCATTGGAATCCGCCATCGATGAGATCGTATTCATTTTCGGACCGATTCTGGCCGCGTTCCTGGCGGCTTCCGTGCATCCCGTTTCGCAGTTGTTTGTGCCGACGATTGCGTGCGCGATCGGCGGCACGGTGTTCTTCGCATTGCGTGACACGCAACCGCCGGTAGTACGTGAAATCACTGTTGTTTCGGCATCTTCCGACGATGCGGACGTGCGATTGGCGGTTGACGGCAATACTGGAAATAATGGCGGCGCAAATTCCGTGCAACAAGACAAACTGACCGTCGCGCAGTTGAAGTCGAATGACAATCGCAAGAAACGCAATGTGCTCACCTATGCGGGCGTGATTCCGCTTTTGATGGTATTCATCGTGTTCAACATGAGTTTCACCGCATTCGATACGTCGATGACGGCCGTTATGAAAGCGTTGCATCTTGATTCCCTGCTTGGTGTGCAGCTTGCGATGTTGGCGGTCGGCTCGTGCATAGGCGCGCTGGTTTTCGGCACGCGCGAGCTGAAGGGCTCCCGCTGGCGCCATATGATCACGTTCCTCGCGATCATAACGGTAGGCTTCTTCATCATTCACATGTGCCAAGGCAATCTGATTATGATGGGAGTGTTTGAAATCCTTACGGGTCTTACCGTTTCGTCGGTGTTCGCTTCGGGCAATCTCGTTATGAAGGAGACCGTGCCGGAGGAATCGCTGACCGAAGGCCTCGCGTGGGTGAGCACCGCGGGAACCATCGGCGCGTCATTCGGTTCGATGACCACGGGAATCATGCTCGACCATTTCAGCCCAGACATAAGTCTGATGCTGCCATGGATTTTCGTGCTCGCTTCGATTCCGTTCGCCTTGATCGGCTGGGCGGTGACGCGTCGAAGCGTCTCCTTACATTCGTAAATGGAACATTCCTCAGTAGAATGAGTGAGACTGATTTGAAATGCTGTTCGTACGCTCGTACGTGCGACATGCTTGAAGGAGCTGCAATGATCAAGGTTTCTGTAGTTGGCGCCAAAGGACGTATGGGTTCCCATGTGGTCGATGCCGTGAACAACGCGGCCGACACCGAATTGGCGCTCGCGCTTGACGCCGGCGACGACCTCACCCAAATCACCCCCGGCAACACTGACGTGGTGGTGGAGTTCACCGTGCCGAGCGTGTCTCTTGACAATGTGCTCGCACTCGTGGCGCAAGGCGTCGACGTGGTGGTGGGTACCACCGGCTGGACCGACGAGAAGCTCGATCAGGTGCGTGCCGCGCTCGCTGCCGCGCCTCGCGAGGGCCAGAGTGTGTTCATTGCGCCGAATTTCGCCATTTCCGCTGTGCTCGCCGACTATTTCGCCAAGGTTGCGGCTCCGTACTTCGAATCCGCTGAAGTGATCGAGCTGCATCACCCGAACAAGGTGGATGCTCCGTCCGGCACCGCATTCCACACCGCGCAGGGCATCGCCGCAGCCCGCAAGGCCGCAGGTCTTGGCCCTGTGCCGGATGCCACCGAAACCGATGGCGGCTCCCGTGGCCAGGTGGTTGACGGCATTCACGTGCACGCCGTACGTCTGCGCGGTCTTAACGCCCATGAGGAGGCCCTGTTCGGTAATGACGGCGAGCAGCTGACCATTCGTGCCGACAGCTTCGACCGCATCTCCTTCATGCCGGGCGTGCTGCTGGCCGTGCGCAAGGTCTCCACCGGCGCATACCCAGGCGTGACCGTCGGCCTCGACAACTTCCTCGACCTGTAAATCTACCTCGTAAATCTACCTCGTAAATCTATGGGGTCTGGAACTTTTCCGGTCTGATCATACAATCCCCGATTTGGCGGCGATGGTGAGTTTTCGCTTGCTGGATCGGGGATTGACATGTTTTGCGGTCTACGATTTCACGAGGCGTGCTATGGCCGCGCTTGCCTCGGCGATTTTCGCTTCGGAAACTTCCCCGCCCTCTTCGATGGCTTCTTTGACACAGTGGTTGAGATGATCGTCGACGAGCAGCAGCGCTACCGATTTCAACGCACTGTTCACGGCTGATATCTGCGTCAGGATGTCGATGCAGTATTCGCCGTTTTCCGTCATTTGGCGTATGCCTCGCACTTGCCCTTCAATGCGGTTGAGGCGCGCGATGATTTTCTTCTGGTCGTCCGCGTATCCGTGATGGGTTGCGTTCATGATGCTGCTCCTCGTAACGCTGAAATCTTGATCTTACCGCTGAAGATACCGCTTTTCTCTTGCAAATATACCCTATAGGGGTATATTGTGATGATAGTCATTGAGACGTGAACGTGAATAAGGTTGGTGAGAATATGCAGGCTTTGATTGCCGTCATTGTCGCGTTCATTGTGACGGCAGCCGTGTTATGGTTCTTCTTCGCGCCGCGCAAAGCATTTCGCGCTCGTGTCGATAACGGCGTGCAAGAGGCGGTTGTCGAAGTCAAAGGTGGGTATAGTCCGGCAATCATCGAAGCTGAGGCCGGTTTGCCATTGCGATTGATATTCGATCGCAAAGAAGACGGTGAATGCTCGTCGCACGTGGTGTTCTCCGATTTCGGTGTCGACCTGGCATTGCCCGCTTTCCGCACAACGACATTGACGCTTCACCCTAACGAACCGGGGGAGTACGGTTTCGCATGTGGCATGAACATGCTGCATGGCACATTACGGGTGGTGCCGGGAAAACATCATGCCGCAATGGCGAAAGAACATTCGGAATCGGAAGAGAGCACGAATACTGCTGAATCTCACGTTCATATGCAATCGCAACAAACTGTTGTTGATGAAAAATCGTATGAATCCGCTGAATCTTCCAATATTTCTTCAGATTCTTCTGATTCGTCAAACGATTCTTCCGAATCTCGTGAGATGCGAACGCTGATTGCGCGTCTTATTGTGTCAGCCATCGTTACGATTCCAGTATTCGGTTCGACGATGTTGATGCTGTATCCGATGCCGAATTGGGTGCAATTTGTGCTGATGCTGCCGGTGATGTGCTATGCCGCATTACCGATTTTCCGCAGTGGTTTCGCGGCGATTATTCACCGTTCGCCGGAAATGAATGCGCTGGTCAGTCTGGGTACCGTATGTGCGTTTGCCTACTCGTGCGTGGTCACGTTTATTCCGCAGATTCTGCCTGAGAATGCTCGCGAACCGTATTTTGAAGCGGTTGGTGTGGTTATTACGCTGATGCTGGTCGGCCAATTGCTTGAAGCGCGCGCTCGTGTCGGTACTGGAGAGGCCATGCGCGCGTTGGCGGGATTGCAGCCGAAAAACGCTCGCGTGGTACGAGGTGAAATTGAAGAGGAAATTCCGGTCGAGCAGGTGGCGGTCGGAGATATTATTGCGATTCGCCCCGGCGAACAACTTCCTGTTGACGGTGTGGTTATTGCTGGTTCGTCGGCTGTTGACGAATCCATGATTACCGGCGAATCCATGCCTGTGGTGAAGCAGGCCGGCGGTTCCGTGACCGGTGCCACCATCAATGGCACTGGATCGCTGCGGTATCGTGCCACGAAAGTCGGCAAAGACACGGTGCTCGCGCAGATTATCGGATTGGTGCAATCCGCGCAAAGTTCAAAAGCGCCGGTGCAGCGCATGGCGGATAAGATTTCAGGCATTTTCGTGCCGATTGTGGTGCTGATTGCCGTGTGGTCGTGCGCGTTGTGGTTTGCGTTTGGGCCGGAACCACGCGTGGTGCATGCGTTGGTGGCTGCGGTTTCGGTGCTGCTGATCGCATGCCCGTGCGCGTTGGGTCTTGCCACGCCGCTTTCCGTAACGGTTTCGACTGGTCGTGCCGCGCAGATGGGCGTGCTGATCCGTTCCGCCGAAGCATTGGAAACCTGCGGCAAAATCAATGCCGTCGTGCTTGACAAAACAGGCACGATCACCGCTGGAAAGCCATCGTTGACCGACGTGTTTCCGCTTGGAAAATGGCGCAAAATGCCGGATGATCTGCTGGCGATTACCGCCAGTGCCGAACGGGATTCCGAACATCCTCTTGCCGCCGCGATTGTTGCGGGCGCGCAAGAGAGGCATCTTACGTTAGGCGAGACCACGCAATTCCGTGTGATTTCCGGTCGGGGCGTCACTGCGCACGTCGCGTTGCCGTTAATATCTGCAAATAATCCGACTGTTGCAGCCGACGAATCCTCTGCATCTTCCGTGACCTTCGAATCATCCATATCTTCTCCCGAAACCGCAATGTACAACGTTGCGGTCGGCAATACCGATCTGATCGACGATCTTGACGTGGCCATGCCGAGTGTCGGCAACGAGGATCTTGACGACATTATCGCAACCATGGAACGGCTATCGGCGGAAGGGAAAACGCCGATGCTCGCAGCAATCGACGGCGAGCTTGCGGGAATCGTGGCCGTTGCGGATACGGTGAAAGCCGATTCGCAACAGGCCATCGCAGCTTTGAAATCGCGTGGCGTCAACGTGGTGATGCTCACTGGAGACAACGAAACGACGGCGCGTGCCGTGGCCGATCAAGTTGGCGTTGGCAATGTGATCGCGGGAGTGCGCCCGGAAAACAAGGCGGACGAAATCGCGAAACTGCAGGCGCAAGGCTATACGGTGGCGATGGTCGGCGATGGTATCAACGATGCTCCGGCGCTTGCCCGCGCGAATGTGGGATTCGCCATCGGTACCGGTACGGATGTGGCGATCCAATCCGCAGACGTGACATTGATGAATGGCTCGCTGATGGGTTTGGTGCATGCGCTCGACTTGACCCGCGCCACCATGCGCAATATCGCACAGAATCTTGGATTTGCGCTCGGCTATAACAGCGTCGGCATTTCCATTGCGGCGGGCGTACTGTACCCGTTCACCGGCATGATGCTCAATCCGATGATCGCGGGCGCGGCCATGGCGTTCTCGTCGCTATGCGTGGTGACGAACGCGAGCCGACTGCGCCTGTTCGATCCAGACAAGGCGGTGCGTGCCGCAAATAAGACGTATCAGGTTCGCCAGCCGAACCCGAACGATAATAATCACAACAACCACAGTCAGAAAGGATTCATCATGGGACTGTTCAGTGATCACAAAGCCAAGAAGGAAGGTATGCACGAGGGTATGGAAGGCATGGGCGGCGCGCACTCCTGCTGTGGCGGCCACACTGCCAACGGCAATCAGAGCGCGCCCGCCAAAGATCCGGTCTGCGGCATGAGCGTCGATCCGGCCACCGCTGCAGCCACCCGCGAATACAACGGCACCACCTACTACTTCTGCAACCCGGGCTGCGCCGCCAAGTTCGAGCAGAACCCCACCCAATACCTTGCCTGAGTTTGTTTTGGTGGGCGCACTTTTCCCTCTTGGTGATCGCACTGTTTTGGAGTGTTGTGCGGTCAGGAAAGCAAAATCGTGCGATATTCCGAAATCGTGCGGTCACCAGATCAAAATCGTGAAGTCATTTGGCTTGAATCCCCCTGAGTATGCGGCTAAGCGTACCGATTCTTCCACTTGCTGGGGGATTTTGGACTGTGGGAGGCTTGGCAGCGGGAGGATTGTTCCATTAACTGGAGGTTTCGGGACTCTGGGAGGCTGGTTGACGGGAGGATTGTTCCAGCGGGTGGAGGTTTTGGGAATGTGAGGGGTTGTTTAGCGTACCGATTGTTCCAGTGACTGGAGGTTTCGGGACTCTGGGAGGCTCGGCAACGGGAGGATTGTTCCAGCGGGTGGGGGATTTTGGTCTCTGGAAGGCAGTTCATATTGCGATATGGTCGCGAACTCGGGCGCTTCGGCGTCCGTGGCGGGAAGTACCGTTGGCACTATGACTGACGGTACTATGCATCTTCTTGATCCTGCTCCTTTCGGACGTATTCTTCCGGCCATGGTCACCCCCATGAAGGCCGATGGTTCCGTTGATTTCGAGGCCGCGCAGAAGCTTGCGAAGCAGCTTGTTGCCGATGGCGCCGATGGCCTTGTGGTCAATGGCACCACGGGCGAGTCTCCCACCACCCACATGGAGGAGAAGGTCGAGCTGGTTCAGGCCGTCAAGGATGTGGTGAGCGTGCCCGTTATCTCCGGTGCGGGTTCCAACGATACCGCCCACACCGTGCGCATGGTGGAGCAGACTCAGGAGGCGGGCGCCGATGCGGTGCTTGTGGTCGCTCCGTACTATTCGCGCCCGTCGCAGGAAGGCGTGTTCCGTCACTACAAGGCGGTCAATGATTCCGCGGACAAGCCGATTATCGTTTACGATGTGCCTGGCCGCACCGGTTTGCACATTCAGTTGGAAACCTACCGTCGTTTGGCTGAGCTTGGTCACGTCAAGGCGGTGAAGGACGCCACTGGAGATATCGCGGGTGCCGTGCGTAAGCGTATGGAGACCGGTTTGACTTGGTATTCGGGCGATGACGGTCTGTTCCTGCCGTTCCTTTCGGTTGGTGCAGTCGGCATTATTTCCGTGATCGCACATGCTGCTTCCGGTCCGATGCGCGATTTGGCTGCCGCATTCGACCGCGGTGACATTCATGGGGCTCAGCGCATTGCCGTGCAGCTTGCTCCACTGGTCGAAGCAATGAACGGCAACGGTTTCCAGGCTGTTATGGCCAAGGCTTCGCTGAAGGTGCGTGGCATTCTCGACTCCACGACGATGCGTCTGCCGAACGTCGGTCCGGGCGAGGCTGAGATCAAGCGCGCGGAAGATGGCATGCGCGCTTCCGGCTTGCTGTAATTGAAGAACTTGTGATTGCGAAACTTGTGATTGCGAAGCGCTTGATTGTCGGCGATTGCGCTGATTCCGGGCATTGTTGCGATCACAAGTTTGCTGGGTTTGCCGTAATACGGCAAACTAACTGAATTCCTCGTTTCCGCACAGGCGGAGACAATTAGTAATAGAAATCCAACTAGGAAATGGCTATAGAAGAAACCAAAACAGTAACTACGCACAAGCGCGGCAGCAAAGCTGCCAAGCGCACTGAAAACACGCAGACCGCGGATGTGAAATCCGTGAAGTCTGTGAGCTCTGAGAAGGTCAGCAAGGCTGAAACGACTTCCAAGAAGGCGAAGTCTTCTGGCCGTGGCGGTGGCCGTGGCAATCGTGCGGGCGATGCGTCCGGTTCCGTTCGTGGCGGTTCTCGCGGCAACGGCAGCGGCTCCTCCAAGGGCTCGAAGAGCACGAAAAACGTGAAGGCCGCAAAGAACACGAAGAACTCCAGAGGTTCCAAGAACTCCAGCGCGGCAAGCTCTTCTGCTGGAAGCCGTCGCAATTCCCGTCTTGCTCCGCAGACCACCGCGCCCCAGCAGGATGACGTGTTGATCGCTCCGCCGAAGTACCGTAAGGGCTCCATGCGCATCGTGCCGCTTGGTGGCCTGGGCGAAATCGGCCGTAACATGAACGTGATCGAATACAACGGTCACCTGCTGCTCATCGACTGCGGTGTGCTTTTCCCCGAAGAGGAGCAGCCGGGTGTCGATCTGATTCTGCCTGACTTCCACTACATCAAGGATCGTCTCGACAAGGTCGAGGCTCTGGTGCTTACCCACGGCCACGAGGATCATATCGGCGGCGTGCCGTATCTGCTGAAGCTCCGCCCCGACATTCCGCTGATTGGTTCCAAGCTCACGTTGGCTTTCGTTGAAGCCAAGTGCAAGGAGCATCGCATCAATCCGCGACTGGTTGAGGTCAAGGGTCGTGACAAGCTGAAGGTCGGTCCGTTCAATCTTGAGTTCGTGAACGTCACGCATTCCATTCCGGACGCTCTGGCTGTGTTCGTGCAGACTCCGGCCGGAAGCCTCATCGATACCGGCGATATCAAGCTTGACCAGCTGCCGCTTGACCATCGCATCACTGATTTGGTGGAGTTCGGCAAGCTCGGCGAAAAGGGCGTGGATCTGCTGATGATGGATTCCACCAACGCTGAGGTTCCAGGCTTCGTCAAGCCGGAAACCACCATTGGCCCGGCGCTGGATCAGGCGTTCGCCCAGGCCACACGCAAGATCATCGTGGCCAGCTTCTCCAGCCATGTGCACCGTGTGCAGCAGGTTGTCGACGCCGCCCACAAGTACGGTCGCAAGGTGGTGTTCGTGGGCCGTTCCATGGTTCGCAACATGTCCATCGCTGCGGATTTGGGCTACTTGAGACTTCCGGAAGACACGGTCATCGACCTGAAGAAGGCCCATGATGTGCAGGACGACAAGCTCGTCTACATGTGCACCGGTTCCCAAGGCGAGCCGATGGCCGCGCTTGGCCGTATCGCCGACGGCAATCATCGCGACATCACCATCAACGAATTCGACACTGTCATTCTTGCGAGCTCCCTGATTCCGGGCAACGAGCATGGCGTGTACAAGATCATCAACAAGCTGGTGCAGCTTGGCGCTCGTGTGGTCAATCGAGACAATGCCGCCGTGCATGTGTCCGGCCACTGCAATGAGGGCGAACTGCTGTACATGTACAACATCGTCAAGCCGAAGTGCGCCATGCCGATCCACGGCGAGAACCGTCACTTGGTGGCCAACGGCATGATCGCGGTCAAGACGGGCGTCGATCCGCAGAATGTGGTGCTTGCCGAAGACGGCGATGTGGTCGATTTGTACCACGGCCAAGCTGCTGTTGTCGGTTCCGTGCCATGCGGCTACGTGTACGTCGATGGCGATTCCGTTGGCGAACTTACCGAGGACGAGCTTGAGAAGCGTCGTATTCTTGGCACGGAAGGTTTCGTGTCGAGCTTCGTCGTCGTCGATACGGAAACGGCTGACGTTGTCGCAGGTCCGAAGATCTATCTCAACGCGGTGGCCGAAGACGAAAGCGAATTCGACAAGGTTCGTCATCAGATCGTCGAGCAATTGCAGGATGCGATGATGGCTGGCACGCACGATACATACAAGTTGCAGCAGATCATGCGTCGTACGTTGGGTAGCTGGGTCGCACGTCAGCTGCATCGCAAGCCGATGATCGTTCCGGTCGTAGCCGATATCGCACAGGATGTTGACGAAGCGATGGGATTGAACGCAGCGCAATGATGAATCGACAGATAGTCAATATTTTTCGCAATATCGCCGATTCCAGCGAAATCAATATTGGAATAATATTGAAATATCGACAGATCGTCAATAATTGTTGATTACATAATCAAAAGAAGGACGGCGTAACCGGCACAACCGGTTGCGCCGTCTCCTATTCAATAAATAGGAATCTCAACACAAATAAGGAGTGACATGCCAGGAGCAAATCTCACCCGAATCGAAGCGGAAGAACGCAAAAGCGTTATCGCAGCACCGGTTCATTACACGGTCAAACTTGATCTGACCCGTGGAGCCAAGAATTTCGGTTCCGAAACCACCATCACGTTCGACGCCGAGCCGGGAGCTACCAGCTTCCTTGACCTGATCGCCACCGAAGTGAGCGAAATCGTACTCAACGGCGAAACTCTCGATCCGGCCGAAGCGTTCGCCGACAGCCGTATCGAACTGAAGAACCTCGAAGCGCACAACGAAGTGACCGTCAAGGCACTGTGCCAGTATTCCAACACCGGTGAAGGCCTGCACCGTAGCGTCGACCCTTCCGACGGCAACATCTACCTGTACTCTCAGTTCGAAGTGCCGGATGCCCGCCGCGTGTATGCCGTGTTCGACCAGCCCGACATCAAGGCCGTGTTCGATTTCTCCGTGCTTGCAGCCAAGTCGTGGATCGTCACCTCCAACATGCCTGCCGCATCCGTGACCGACAATGAAACCGTTACCGAAGAGGGCACGCTCGGCACGCACGAAGCCGAAACCACCAAGCTGTGGGTGTTCGAATCCACGCCGACCATGAGCTCCTACCTCACCGCCATTTGCGCAGGACCGTACGCCGAATGGCACACCGAATACGCCAACGAAGACGGTCGCACCGTGCCGATGTCCATGTACTGCCGTCAGGCGCTCGCCGAAGCGTTCGCCAAGGATGTCGACTACCTGTTCGACATCACCAAGAAGGGTTTCGCCTTCTATGCGAAGACTTGGGGCGTGCCGTATCCGTACGCCAAGTACGACCAGATTTACGTGCCGGAATACAACGCCGGCGCTATGGAGAACATCGGCATGGTCACCATCCGCGACCAGTACGTGTTCGAATCGAAGGTCACCGACGCGTATGCCGAGCGCCGCGTGGTCACCGTGCTGCACGAGCTTGCACACATGTGGTTCGGCGACTACGTGACCATGAAGTGGTGGAACGACCTGTGGCTCAACGAATCCTTCGCCGAGTTCACGTCCACTCTCGCCACTGCCGAAGCCACGGAATGGAAGGACGCTTGGGCCACATTCAGCTCCGGCGAGAAGAGCTGGGCGCTTCGTCAGGACCAGCTGAGCACCACCCACCCGATCGTCGCGCCGATCAACGATCTGAACGACACGTACGTCAACTTCGACGGCATCACCTATGCCAAGGGCGCTTCCGTGTTGAAGCAGCTCGTGTTCTATGTGGGTCGTGAGAAGTTCTTCAAGGGCATCAACAATTATCTGAACAAGCATGCGTACTCCAACGCTACGCTCGCCGATCTGCTGGCTGAACTCGAGTTGACGTCCGGCCGCGATCTCAAGGCGTGGAGCGCCCAGTGGCTTGAACAGTCCGGCATCAACACCATCGCCACCGAAGTTGAGGAAAACGAGGATGGCACGATTCGCCAGCTTGCGTTGCGCCAGTCCGCTTCGGCTGAGCATCCGGTGCTGCGCGCGCATCGTCTGGCTGTCGGCTTCTACAATGAGGATCCGGAAACCGGCAAGATCGTGCGTACCGACCAGTTCGAACTTGATGTTGACGGCGAACTGACGATTGTCGAAGCGGCTGCCGGCAAGGCACGTCCGGCGCTGATTTTGGTGAATGACGACGATCTGACATACACGAAGCTGCGCTTCGATGAGAAGAGTCTCAAGTTCGCTGCGGAGAACCTGTATCGTTTCGACGATGCGTTGGCTCGTTCCGTGATTTGGCTTGCCTTCTGGGATATGACTCGTGACGGCGAATTGCCGGCAAAGCAGTTCATCGAAACCTCTTTGGCTGCGCTTGCCACGGAACATGAGTCCACCACGTTCCGTTACGCTTTGGCGCAGATCAGCACCACCGCATGGCATTACACCGCTCCGGCCGACCGTGCCGAAGTGGTGGAGCATGTGGCTGCCGAACTGTTCAAGCTGTCTCAGGCCGCCGAAGCCGGTTCCGACGAGCAGTTCCAGCTGATCACCGCCTACTTGGGTTATGGTGAGCCGGACGACGCCGCGTTCAAAGCGAATGCGAAGGGTCTGCTCGATGGTTCCGTGAAGCTTGACGGCTTGGAAATCGACAACAACTTCCGCTGGACCATCATCAACGCGCTGAGCGCAATCAACGCCATCAGCCAGAGCGATATCGACGCGGAGCTTGCCAAACGTGAAACCACTGAGAACCGTGAGTTCGCATTGGGCGCTCGCGCGGTCGCAGGCACTGCGGAGGCCAAGGAATGGGCTTGGAACGAGGCTTTGCACAACGATGAGCTGACCAACATGCAGCTTGAATCCGTGGCTCGAGGCTTCGCCTCCACTCCGCGCGTCGACTTGGCTGAACCGTATGCGGCCAAGTATTTCGAGGTTGCCGACTGGATTTGGCAGAACAAGACCTTCCACATGGCTGAGGCCCTGCTGGAAGGCCTGTATCCGAGCTATGCCGATCCGGCCACGCTGGTGGATCTCGGTGATGCTTGGCTGGCTTCGCATGCGGACGCCGACAACGCGTTGCAGCGTATTGTGCGCGGCAATGTCGAATCGTCGCACCGCACGCTCAAGGTGCGCGATTTCAACGCGTCCCTCTGATGCCGTTTCTAAATGCCACTTCCGGTAGCTATTCTTAGTAGCTACTTCTGATAACTGCATCTGATATCACTCTTGTGATATTGCCTTACAAGACCGGACCGGCGGCGCGGCTTATCCCGCTGCCAGTCCGGGCTGGTTCGCCTCCAAACAAGCCATCCCAAACAAAAGCTGGTTTCCATAACGGTCAGGCCGAATCCATTCTCACTAATTTGCAGATGGGAGCCAAATATGTCTCTGGTATCGGAACGAGACGGTTTTTTCGGCTGGCGTCAGGTGGACGACCCGTATTCGCTTGAGGAGCGTGGCTGGGTGGAGGATGTCGGCTCGACGGGCTCCTATTATCCCCTGCCTAGATGGCTGGTCTACATGTGCATGGGCGGCTGGAACGAGCCGATACGCGGCTGGACCGGTGGACTGTACGAAAAACACTGCTACTGTCGTTCCGCCTATCATCGCGACGGCTGGGATGGCGTCGTTCTGGACAGCGAGCCTCTGTACTATGACGAGTTCGCCGATGGGGGACGGTATCGTTTCCGATCGGTGGATCCGATGATTTCACGATTCGGTCTAAGAGGGGTCGCCGTAAGGGCCCCGTTCCCGTTGACCGTTGACCTGAACCTGTTCCAATACGCCGCATGCAGCGTCGGCGAGCTGGCATGGACGCCATACGCCGACCTGCGTAACGGTTCATGTTCGAAACGTATGCTCGACCTGATGAACACGTTCCCCCACAAGCCGGGATTCTTCGTCTACAAGGGGTACCTGTACGCGTGGATCAACCGAATGCTGCAAGCGGGCCGCGAACCGCATGTCGCCATGCACTGCGCCTTGGAGCCGTACACGGAGCTGGAGCTGTTCCGCGCCTACCGCGTCTACTACGAGCAGCTGCAGCGGGAAATCCCGGCACCCTGCATGGGCGACATCGTCTGGCCGGGCCAGTGCGACCCGCGGTTTCCGTTGGAGAACGATCCGCGTGCCGCACACTACGGCATGTGGGTGTATTCCGGCGGACTGTCGTACGGTGGCAAAACGAGCTGAATGGGCGTCAGCGCCATGGGACGCTAATATGATCTTCTTTTCCTATGGGCGAGTGATTACTTCGCGAGGGACTGCATAAGGCGGATGCCGTTCGTTTCTCTGTGAATAAGTGTTCAGATCGGCATTAATTTCAAATGACTATCTGAAAATATCTAATTATTCTAGTTAAAACTATGCTCATTTGTTGATATACTTTGCGAAGTGTTCTTTCGCGCGGTCTTTCGCGCGGTCCGTACAAGCCATGCCACCATATACGCGCAAGACACGGCGATACTGGCAGCTTCCACGAATCGTTTGAAATTCGTATCAGGATCTTGGATTTTGTGCAATACAAGCGGTTTCATGGACGTTTCGGCATTATTCTGGGCGTGCATGCCACCTGTTGAAGTCGGGCTTCGAAGACTGTCGGAAAGCGCTATGTTCAGCGCGGTTTGTGGGTCCACCAGTCCCCATCCAATGTTGTTGTCTCGCTGGTCGGAATTTGGTCGATTCGCTGAAACGAGCAGTCGTTGCCGCCATTGTGCGGGTGTTTCATTCGGATATTGTGAGGCGATGAGGGCTGCCGCGCCGCTTACATATGCGGTCGCGAAGCTTGTTGAGGCTGCGTCGGTGGCGTAAAGGCAGTCCACGCCGCCGGGGACGGTTGAGGCAACGTATGCGCCGGGGGCCGCGATGTCCACTTGGGTGCCGTGGACGGAATCGTCGGTGATATTCAAATCTATATCCACGGCGGTGACTCCTACGACTTGGCTGTAGGCTGCGGGGAATCGTCGTCCGTCCTTGGTGCTGGCTGACGTGAGCCGGTTTCCTGCGCTGGAGATGATGAGACTGCCATGTGATTCTGCGTAATCCACGGCTCGCCTCATTTGAGGAAGATCGGTGATGTCGCTTAATGAAATATTGATGATTTGCGCATGGTGGTCCACGGCTTCGATTACCGCTTTGCTGACGTCTTCCATGCTTGGTCCGCCGGTTTGCTTTCCGTTTTCTTCGTGGAGTGATTCGAATATGCGGATCGGCAGTATGGTCGCGTCTGGGGCGAATCCTTCTACGGACGACCCGTCTACTGCACGCGCCGCGATGATTCCTGCGATGATGGTTCCGTGGGAGTATATGTCGGTCATGCCGTTGGTGGCGTCTCCTGAAATATGACTTACCCCAGGTGTTACGGCGTTTGCCAAATGTGGATTATCCGCATCTACCCCGGAGTCGATTACCGCCACGGTTACGCCTTTGCCCGTGGATTGACGGTGCAGTGTTTCGAAGTCGAAGAGCGTGTTGGTCCAGGGAGTGTCATTGATGTAGTTTTCGACGCCGGCTTGGCATTGTGCTTGCGCGTCTGCCGATGCGGCGCCTGTTTCAGGATCATCCGTTGCGTTAGTGGCTGCGTCAGTGGTCGTATCGGCGGTTGATGACGACGCATTGCCGCCATCGTTTGTTTGCGATGCGCTGGATTGGTTGCTTCCTGGAGCGGATCCTGCTGCTTGGGCTGATAGTTCGACGCCTTGGCTAAATAGGTCTATCCATGCGCGGGGAATGGCTTGCACGTCGTTTTTGGCGTATCCAAGCCGTTTGAGGGTTTCTTTGTTGGCATTCGCAATGGGATACGCGGTTCCTGTGGAATCCACGGCGAAAATGTAGCCTTTGTCGGATGTGCCGATGGAGGCCTGCAGTAATGCTCCGGTGCCGCCTTTGAGCTTCACTGTTGAACTGGTATTGCTTGACGGGTTTGTTTTGGATGTGCCGCTATGTGCTGAGTTGTTTTGTTTGACTGCTAAATTTACATGGGTGTCGGCTTTTTTCCTTCCTGCCGTTTCCAAATTGTAGATTGCGCACGCGGAGACGTTTCCGGATGTTGCCGATAGCTCTTCGGAGGGCCAATCTTCCGGAATTGCGGATTCGGTGGAGTTTGAGAAGAATTGGAAGTCGGCCGCGCTGAGAACGTTCGGCTGTGTGAATTCATCCGTTTTTCCCGTGATGTACAGGCCGTAGGTAAAATCGGTGAGTGGGGAAAGCGATCCATCGGAACGAACCACATATTTGGTTTTCTTGGCATCGCCTTGCTGCATGACTACGCTGCCGACCAGCGCTTCAACGCCGTGGACGGTAATGCTGTTGCCTGCTCCGTCCACCGAGATTTGTTCGATCGGGCTTCCTTGCTCGAACAGGTTGATCCATTGTGCGGTTGCGTCGGTGGAAGCGGTTTCGGGAATGCCGAATGCTCTGAGGAACGCGTCTCGTAAGGTTGCTTCCTGAGGAAGCTGGTATCGGTGACTTCCGTTGACGAGGTAGCTGATGCCGTCCACATTGGCGACAATTGCCGTTGCCGTGTCTGTGACTTGAGACGAAGCGTTGCTGAGCGTGGTTGTGACGTTGCTGTCGGAGACGCAGCTATTGATGGATCCTGCGATGAGATTGTTTTCTTCCGGTAGCGAATCTGGCGCGCCGAGGATGCCTATGGTGGAGCCGATGGGAATGTTTTTGAGCTGGTCGTCGGCTACCGTGAGCACTTTGAAGTCGGATGACGGAATGAGCAGTCGTGCGCTGATGGCATTGATGACGGGGTGCAACGTTCCATTTGAACTGACATATCGTGCCGCTGAGTTTTTTGCGACGATGAGCTTGTTGTTCTCCCAACCGTCTGGCAATGATGGACTTACCATGCCGTAGAAAAGGCTGACAAGTATTGCTATGACGGTAAGCCCTACACCCACTATTACGGGAGTCTGGTTTTTCTTCGGAGTGAGTTCCACGCCGTCTGGAATGCCGCTGCTGAAAGCGGTGACAAGTCTGCGGCGCGAGTAGCTTTGAGCTTCGGCAAGGTCTTTCTTGTTGGCCATGAGCGTCCTTACAGCGTGATTGCCAGGTATGCGAGCGGCAAAATAAGCATGATGCATATGGTTTCTGCTGCGTCCGCCACGCGTGTGGCGAATAGCGTATGCTTGCGTAAGACATAGGTGAACAGTATGGTCGCGAAGGCGCATGCGAGCATGAGTAGAATCAGCGGAATGCTGAATTCCTGATGCGTTTGCACGCTGAGCGATCCGGTCACGATGATTCCTATGCCTGCGGCGCCTACGGTTACGCACATTTCGCGGAACGTATAGATCTGCCTGGAATCGAGCAGCATGCCGAGGAATGCGGCGAGGCATAATGCTGACCCGAGTGGCGTGTCCAACGTGTTGAGGAGCGGTGCCGCTATGAGCAGCAGCGCGGCGACGCAGATTCGTCCGATGAAGAGCATGGTCGAGCCTGCTATATATCTACGTTTGATGTCTTGGTAGTCAATGTCGTTAGGAAGCGCGAAGATTTCCGATTCGCTATGCGGACTGTCTACGCTGATTCTTGCAAAAGACAGACACATCCAAGGCAGGGCGCTCGCGGTGAGTGCGGTTACGGCTGATGTGAGGATCCAGATATGCCCCATCTGCTGCGGCATGAGTGTGCTGAGGACGCTTGGTATGGCGCAGATGGCACCTATCAAAATGGGAATATAGCTGTATGGGCGTGTTTTGGATGCGGCGAGACTCATGAGTATGCCTGCGGCGGCGAGTCCCAGGCTCGCTCCAAGAAGTGGCAGGGCATGCAGTGGCTGTTTGCCTGCGAGCAGGTTGACGAGTTGATATCCGCCAATCGCAGTAAAAATGCTGGCGATGAGTCCGATTGCGGTTGATTGCACGAGCAGGTTTTTGCCGCATAATGCGGCTGTGAGCGCTAGAAGTATTGCGCTGAATCCAAATGCGAGAACCGATGCCCATATGGATGCGGGGAAAAGCGCGATCCATCCGGCGCTGATAACAAGCATGCCGAGGCCGATGACAAGTGACGTGAATGTGGTGTGGTCGCTGGTCCAAGGGCGGTATACGTGCTGTACGCTGGCGCCTACTGCCTCTACGACGTCATCGTAAATGATGTCGGTGTCTGATGATGCTCCGGGCTCAAGCGTGAGCGTGGAGTGGTTTGGAACGTGTTGTTCGCGAAGAGTCTTTGCGGGGGAGAGTGGATCGCCGTCGCTGGTGAGCAGCCTGTACCCTCCGTACACGATCGACGGATCGAGTATGCCGAGTCGTCGGGCTATGTCTGGTAGAAGATCGGCGATGATGGGGCCGTCGTTCACCCGCAGCGCGATTGTGCGCGTTTTATAGGAGACGGTGATTTGGAGTGTATCTGTCGTATTGATGGGGGGTGAAGATGGGGTATTTTGTCTTCCGTGCGGGAGCGGTGGCAGGGAGATGTTCATGCTCTTCCTTAGAGAATGCCGTAAGGCGCTGTATCGTGTCTATAAACAATACAACTATAAGGCATTGAGAAAAATGATTGCATTTTTGCAGTGATTGTCATTTGTTTCTGAAAAAATTGCTTAATTTTCAGTAAAATTGCTATGCCTAAGTGACTTTTAAGTTAACGTCAAACGATTGACGTGAGTTCATCTCGGGTTTTGGATACTTAATGAATTTAAATTTTACTGAATTTGTTATTGCTGTTATTGTTATTCCTTGGGGGAGTCGTGTCTCATTGTGGCTTCCCTAAGAAAGAATGCCTCCAAGGAAGGAAACAAGATGGCGGAACAGATCAGAGCCGAAGAAGGGGCAATTGAGAAGGGTGCCACTGCGGTCGACAATGCGCGCTCGGGTATCGAGAACCGAATCAAAGATATCGAAGCGAAGATGGCGGAGCTGGGCTCTTTCTGGAGTGGTGACGCGGCCGTGTCGTTCAACGCGCTGATGTCCAGTTGGCAGGAGAAGGCCACGTCCTTGAACAATATTCTCATTGATCTTTCGGATAACCTACGGGGTACAGCCAAGGATCAGGCTGCGAATGAGGAAGACAACCAGTCCCGTACGTCCAAGTTGCAGGCGTTGCTTGGCTGACATCATCGAATTGAACTAGAAAGCTAAAGGAGAAAACATATTATGGTAAGTTCTTTTTCGGTTCGTCCGGAGCAGGTGGATGTTTTGGCGAGCGATATCGCTGCCGATGCCAAGAGCATTGCTCAGGAGCTTGAAAACCTCAATAGCCAGGTGAGCGCTTTGATTGGTCAGTGGGACGGTTCCGCTCGTGAGGCATATCATCAGGCGCAACGCAATTGGGATGGCAAGTTGCAGGAAATGAATCAGATTCTTGGCCAGATTTCCCAAGCCACCTCACAGATCGCACAGCAGTACGTGGAGTCTGACGCGCGTTCGGCGGGTCGTTTCTGATGTCGTGCGATTCCGTGTGTGTTCCACGAAAGGTGTGGGGCGCACACGGAATCTTTCCGGTTGGGAATATGGGTGTTGACGAGGAGCGGATCGGGTATGGTAGTTGAGATCAAAGCGGATGTTGACAATGCGCGTGCGATAGCGAATGACATGGATTCATATGGCGAGTCGGTTTCTGAATCTGCAGGGCGTTGCGGCCAGGAAGCGTATAGCCGCGATACTGCTTTTGGCAAGGAATTCATGAGGAGCGCTTCCGCGTATACCCAGCTGCTACAGGGAACTGGAGCGAATATAGGCGAAGCCATGAGTAGTTTCTCGCAGCGCGTTTGCAACGCTGCGAAAATATTTGAACAGGCCGAAGAACAGCAGGTGGCTTCTATCGATAAGGCTGAGGTAACAGTTCAGGAGGCTGCACCTGTTGTTGGAAAAACAAAGGGTAAAGCATCCGACATACACGAGACTTCTAAGAAGAACGAGAGCGATGAGGCGTTTGAGCCGCTGCTGTCATTAGTGGATAGTGTGGTGAATGTGCTTTCGATTCCTCCGCTACCGCCGAAGACTCTTTGAATTTGCTGATTAAGTGACGTGTTGCGTTTGTTATTTCCATACGAGAAGGGGTTATTGATGACGCGAGATTTGTGTGCATCGCATGTGCGAAAGGTGTGCGGCGTGGTGTCGGCGTTGGCGGCGGTGTTGGCTTGTGTGGGGTTGTGTGTGCCGTCGGCGGTGGCTTCGGATGGTGTGGATTGGCGTGTCGACGATATGGGCGTGCGTGACGCATGGGCGTCGGGTATCACCGGCAAGGGCGTGAAGGTCGCCGTGCTTGATAATCAGATTGTGTCCGACTATCCCGCGCTGGCGGGCGCGGACGTGTCGTACAAGCTGGTGACCGAGGGCGGCCAGCCCTGCTATCTGGAAACCGGTGATGGTTCCGTTTCCTCCGAGCCGGTTTCCACGGATGATCCAACGGTCCTTTCGTCCAGTGGATACATGATGACGCATGGCACTCACATGGTGTCGCTGATTGCGGGTAACGGTAGCGGCTGGGATGGTGGTTCCGGTATCCAAGGCATCGCTTCTAGGGCTTCCGTGATTGCCTATATGCTGGACGCGGACTCAAAGGGCAATCTGGGAGAGCTTAATATGCCTCTTGCCTGCAGAACTCAGAATAACGAATCCACTGTGCAGACAATAGGTCCGAGTGTTCGTGATGCGGTTGATTCCGGCGCGAGGATCATCAATATGTCGTTCGGGTATGGGGATGTCAGTGATGCTATTTTCCGAGACTATATGTTGTATGCGCTGCGCCATGGCGTGGTGATGGTCTCAGGTAGGTCCAATGGCTCTTGGGCTGGCCTATATGATCTGGTGGGCGCTCCGGGCACGACTGATTATTTCCCCGGTGTGGTGACGGTGAACGCGGTGGATTCGGCGGGGAATCTGCAGGAGTCGTCGGATGTGATGGACGGGAACGTTTCGGTGCTGAGTCCGGGCGTGGGCGTGCCGTCTTACCGGAGCACGGATTCGCGTGAGATGGATTTGACTGGCGGCGGCACGTCGACCGCGGCGGCGAATCTGAGCGCGTATCTCGCGCTCGTGATGCAGCGGTGGCCGGATGCGACGGGCAACCAGATCCTGCAGTCCCTGATTCGCAACACGAAGGGCAACGCGTCGGGCGGGCCGAAACTGGATCCGGAACACAAGCGTGGTTTCGGGATCGTGGATCCAGGCAAGTTGCTGTCGGTCGATCCGACCCGGTACCCGGATGTGAACCCGCTCCTGGAATGGGCCGTGAAGACCAGCGGGGAGCATGAGGAGACCAAGGGCATGTACGAGTATCCATCCCCATTGGGGAGGAATGGAGTAGCGGATACCGACGTGTTCTCTCCGAACGGGGAGAGGATTTCGGTTACGGTCGAGGCGTCCTTGGTGGGTCGTGAGCTGCAGCGTCAGCAGGCCGCGTGGGAGAAGGTGGAGTCGTGCCGTGCGGACGGCGGGAGCGATTGCATGAAGTATTCCTCGACGGCCACGGCCGATGAGGAGGATGGGAAGGTCGCCGGGGATATGGCGTCGGATGCTTCGGGTTCGTCCGTGGTGCCGTCGTGGGTGGTTCCCGTGGTGCTGGTGGGTGCCGGTGTGCTGGTGTTGGCTGGCGTGGTGCTGGCGGCGGTGCTGGTCCGCAGGATGCGGAGGGCGAGAGATGCGGGCCGTGCCGTGCCGGTTGGAACCGTCGGTGGGGCCGGTGTTCCGCCGGTCCCGTATGGTGTGGCGCCATCGTATGGCGGTCCCGCGGCGCGGTCCGCTCCCGTCGCTGGCTCGTATCCGAACGCCGGTGCGCCGGCCGGATACGCGTACCCTCCAACGCAGGCTGGGAACGGGCAGGTCGGTCAGCACGTTCCTCAACCGCCATTGCCGCCTAGGCAATAAACGATAGCGGGTAAGAAGACACGAGAGGAAGATTTATGGAAACATATGAGGAAAAACTGTCAGATATCGCCAATACCGCCAAGTGGTCTATTGAGGAATTTGACGATTTCAAACGGTTTGAACGAGTCATAGATGATGCCGCCGCGAAACTCAAAACCATGAAAAAGGAACTTGAAGAAGGTTATGTTTTTGGGGGCGAAACCCAAAAGGTAGCTTTGGAATGCGCTCAAGGAATTTCCGAAGGTATTGAGGATGTGGACATACCAACAGCCTTGCGTAAACTATTTAAGACTGTTGACGCATACAATCAGGCGATCGACGATGCGAGGAATGTGGAGCTGCCCGGCACTAGGTTGACCAGTGATATTGAACAAGCTATTAAAGTGGCTGAAACGCCATTGAATATTGTCGTTCCCGGATTAGGAACATTAACCGGGATAATTGGAAATGCCGGCGTCAGCCTGATCTCAAACATGCTTGCCGATAAACGAGAGGAGACTGCAAAGAAGGAATACCAGCGAATTAAGTCAGAATGTAAGCAGAAGTGTCCTAGAAATGATTTACCGTCTGCTCCCGTTGTCGATATCAACGGCCTGTGGCCAGCACAGGATGGTGAAAACAATTCTTCGGAAAACGATGGTGTGTATCCCACCTCGTTTGGCGACACTGGAATCTCAGCTGCTGTAGCAGGTGGCGCTGGTCTCGCGGCCGCTGGCGGTGCGGCTGTCGCATCATCGAAATTCTCCAATACCCCCAAATCAGGTTCGGCCTCAATCTCCCGGCCCAACGTGAGCCCTACGCCGCCTCTTCCTCCACGTAACAACCCTACGGACGCTGCCGATACGGGCGGTGACAATAACAATAGCCATAATGGTCGGGTGTTTGACCCGAACACCGGTGAATGGATCGACACAAGCAAATACGTGTATGATCCGGCAAGCGGACGTTGGCTTGACCGTAACCTATACGTATACGATCCGGCGACAGGCCGCTACGTGTATCGGAACCACATGGCCGTGGATAGCGATATGAGCTATAACGGTTCCGGTTCCGCCCATGGCGGCATGTCCGGAGGCTCTGCGGGATCGGGTTCCGGAATCGGGCGTACTGCGGTGGCGGCTGGCGCTGGCATCGGTGCCGGTGGAGCGTTAGCCGTATCCAAGCTCGCAGGTGGAGCTGGTTCAAGTTCCGGAGCACTGTCTGAAGCTTCCATGGCAGCGGTTTCTGGCTCCGGCGTCGGTTCGTATTATGCGAACAATCCGGTCAAGGCGTCCATTGCATCCTCGTCGATCAAAGGTGCAACCGGTATGGCTGCGGGATTGCGCAAGGGAGAAATTGCGCGTGCCGAAGCTGCGGCGTCATCTCGTGCAAACACTCCGGGAATGATGGGTATGGGGCGTGGCGGTGCGTCTCAGAGCAAGGATAAGAGGCGCAACTCCTTGGGCTACATTGCTCCGACCATTGAAGAGGAAGAAGAATTCCAGCCCAAGCCGTTGGCGGCCATGGCAGGTCACCGCAGGCGTCCCGGTGAATGAGGCATGGGCGGAATGCGCTATGCGCATGACCGCACGTCGTTGAACAAAACGTTCTCTTGTTGAACAGGAAAGGAGCGAAGGCAGTGTCTTCCTCATGCATATGCGTTGACCCGTCCGATCTGGAAACGTCGGCGAAAAACTATGAACAGGCCGCACAACAGTTCGCTATGGCAAAAGCGCAGTTTGTGTCTGCGGGAACCCCGAATTTCGGGCTGATTCTCAAATGCCTGGAACCGGCGTATGAAGCGGCGAAGCAGTCTACGCAAGAATACTTGGCCAACGTTGAAGCAATGCTGAAATTGATTGCTTCGGCCATACAGGGGACCGTAGAAGATTCCACCACCACTGAAGAGGAGATACTTGAAGCGCTGAAGAAGATTCTGCAACTGCTTCAGCAGGTGGATGACAAGTTGGATTCCTCGGATCCTCATAACGCACGGTCCGAGGGAAATGGCGGAATAGGCAGCAATTCCGGCTATGGCGGCAGCTTTGGCAGTGGTAGTGGCTCAAGAGCTGATTCCTTGCAAAGCAAGCAATATCAGCCAGTGGATCAGTTTAATGGTCGATCCGACGATGGTTCCGAAGCGGCAGGAAGTCCGGCATCATCTGCGACAGGTTCTGGTGCAATGGCGTCGGGATCGCAAGAATTCGGCCATGATCAGAAAAAAACAACATCTGATGGTGCGCGTGATGCGGCGGAATCGAACACTTATCCGATTTTCAATGAGGTTCCACTTCCAACAAGACCAACCACGATTGGATTGGATGTGGATGGAAACGCCAAAGACGACTACTCTCTGAATCTCATTGATGGCAATACGCATGCCGTGATTGGGGCGGATGGTTCCGTTATTCTGACAAAGCGTGACAATTCCACCATTCCGATGCCTTCTGATGCAAGCAAAACAGGATCCGCTTCGTTTGATCTGGATGCGGACAACGATGGCGTGGATGACGTGTCCATGAACTCCGATTCAGGCGCGAATGCCCGTTTCAGCGTATATGAGGATGAAGATTCGCGGTACGTTGCCCTCGACTACGACAATGACGGCGATTACGATGTCGCCGTCCGCGTCGGAGATTCCGAAGCGGCAAGGGAAGCCATGCGTAAGCAAGCCGAGGATGAAGCCTGGCAAAGCATCGCAGCTAAAGATCCTCTGGGAAGAACGGCGGATGAGCTTCGTGCCTTGTACGAAGACAGAGAAACCATTCAGCTACCTGAACGCACGACGATTCAATAAAACAGGATGCTGTGCAAAGCATATCCGGCCGTAACCGGGTAAATATCACATTCAAACTATACACAAGGGGAAGAGTATGGCTGCAAAAGAAGATGATGGCTCTGCCAACGACTTGCATTTCGGCCCGATTACCATCGATGTTCCAGACGATTTAAGCGACATTAAACGCGACTTGAAGTTTTATCAAAAAGTCGGCGAGGCCTATGACAGTAGGAAAGTGGGAAAGGCTGCCTCAGCCCTCCTTTCCGGGCAGAAATTTGGCTACACGTCAGCCGACAAAGTGGTTGGGAGAATCCTGGAAAAAACAGGATTTGATAAGAAAGACATCGGAAGGAAAAGCCAGAAGTTCGAGGATGCGTCAAAAAGGTTCACAGAATCTTTGGAAGGGGATTTGACTCGTCAAAGTGCGCATGATTTGGCGAAAACGCTGGATAGCAAGATTACTACGCTTCGCATTGCCATCTCAGGTGTTGACTTCATTTGCAAGGCATTGTTTGGTGTCAGTCCTATAGATGAGTGGGTCAGGAAACCATTCTTCGGCGATTGGGATGAGCTTCGCGATACTGCGGGAAAATGGCAGTCGCTGGCTGAAACACTGCCTGAAGTGCAGACGGCGTTATTGGAAATTTCCAATAGTCTCGACGAGACAGTGTGGTCTGGGCAGGCCGCGGACATATATGTTGTTCGCAATGAGGCGGTGGCCGACGCGCTTGTGGAAGCTCCGGAGCCATGTTCGGAAATGGCCCAGGCGTTGAACGCTTTGGCGGACAATGCGGAAAAAACATTGAATCTGATATTCGACACGTTGAGTGAAATCATTTCGCTGTTGAAGCTTATTGCGGGTGAGCTGATTATTCCTGGAGCCGGTCCGGTGCTCGCTACGGTCACTGTCGCTGCGGAAGTCACCCAGGCGATTCAATGGGCATCCGATATCGTGGAATATCTTAACAATCTGTATGAAGCCCTTAACGGATTGTGTGTATGCCTCATGGTTATGCAACGGCTTTCCGTAAAAACAGAGGGCATGCTGAGCGTTTTTGGCGGAGGCACGTCGAACGGTGGAACTGGCAGTACGTCGAATGACGTAGCGTTTGCCGGGGCATCCGGTGGATCGTCCGATGGAAGATAATCGTCATGTCCTTCCAACCGCATCGTTATGACTTGCATTGCGAAACGGACGATGACCTCGGTACGACAATTTTATGTGCGAAGAAAAGAGAAGTGGAATGACATCAGCGGAATTCGAAGCTTTCATGAACCAAATGGATTCACTGTCTGCCCGGCTTGACAAGCAGCGGGCGAAATTCGAAAAAGAGAAAGTTCAAATAGATGAAAAAATAGCCGAAAAAACGAAAGAACTTGAAAATAAGCGGCGTAAAGGTGAATGTGGGCGCGCTTGGCAAGTATTGCAGCAGCGTATCGACATGGGGAAAACCTGTGAGGAAGACATCCTTGCTGGCATTGACAAGTCTCCGGAAGCGCGTGAAGTACGTGGTTACCTCGCGCAGAATATGAGTTATGTGCGAGATAGCGTGGAGGATGCGGACGACGAAGATAATGAAGCGGCCCAGGCTCGTGTTGCGCTCGATAAAGGAATGACTCGTCTGCGTGAGTGGGAAAGCCAATATGCGGCACAAAGAAACCAAGCCAGCTGACTTACAGGCGATATGCATTGTATCGCTCGTCTGCGCAGTGCTTTTTGCTGGTATTGCCGTTACGGTGCTGTCCGAAAGCGTGTTGCTTCCCGGTGGCGACGAGCGGATGCGAGGATTGCCTGTGCTGCTTGTGGCAAGCCTCATATTGCTGATGCTGTTTTGTGATCGGTTATGCGTGGTGAGCATACGCTCACACGAGCAAACCGTTGCGCTGGTTGCCATGGCTTGCGCTGTGCTGCTGTCGGTGTGTGCCGGTGTGGCGGCGAGCTGCGTTGAACCTTGCGCTCAGCCGATCGCGGCGGCGGTTTTCCTATCTTCTTCTTGCGTATGCCTCAATATGTCGTTAATGACGGTTTGCATTGATCAGCCGGTGCTTAATGGCGTGATATCCGCATGCTTTGCCGTATCGTTGCTGTTGCTGCTCGCCAGTACGGGAACGCTGATGTGTTCGTTGGACGTACGGCTGCTTGCCGGTTTGGTGCTTGCCGCTGCCATATGCTGTCTGCAAATGCTGCCGAACATCGTGGTGCATGTGCCGGACCGTTATCTTGTGCAATGGCGTGCCTACATGACACGTCGTTGGACGGTGCGCGGTGGCATTCCCGAAGAGGCCCGTGTATTGACCCAAGTTGATATTCGTGAAGATATGCAGACGTTTCAGGCCCGATACGCGACCGGTTTCGTGCTTTGCTTGGCGCTGCTGGTATTGCCGTACGCGGCATTGGTCGCATTCTGCGATTTCCATCGGATGTATGATGCTGTCGGCTTTCTCGTGCTTACCGCGGCCCTGTTTCTCTTTCTCACCCTTAAGCCGCGCCGGTCGGGCAGACCTTTCGAACGGTACTGCATGCGTTTGTCTGCGGTGATGGTGATGGCTATGGCCTGCGTGAGGGCCTGGGGCTTCATGACAACCGAAAACATGAGGCTGTTCGGCGTATGCGCGATTGGCCTGATTGGCGTTCTGCTGGTATATGCCATTCCTGTGCAAAAAGGCGGTTTTCATTCGCTTGTATTGTCTCGCGCCGGCGATGCGTTGTGCTTCCTGTCCATGATGGTCACGCCTGTGGCGGCTTTCTTCGCAGCTGGCGCGTTGCAGTACATAAGGGGATTGTGATGTCGGATTCGAATTCCGTAATGAGATGTCGTCCGGCAGGAGCCGGAAAACAATGTGCGGCCGCATTCGTCGATTGCGGTTTCGTATTGCTTTGCGGCGTGATTGCGGCTTTGCTCGGACATAATATTCCCGTCACGTTCCTGGTGATGCTCGAATCGGTTGCGGTGCTGGCTATTGGAGAAGGTTCGCGCGGTCTGACTCCGGGGAATATGATGTTCGGTTTGCGTACGGTTCGCGTGGAAGGCATGCGTGACGTCACGGCGGGAACTTTGCCCGCCGGAATGGGCCGGATTCTTGTGAAGTATTGTGTGCTTATCGGATCCACGCTTGCGTTGGTCATAGGTCTGATTGCGGTGATTTGCTCACCGTTGTTCGCCAAGGATGATTTGCATCAGGGATGGGCAGACAGACTGGCATCTTTGGGATGCGTCGATATTCATCAACGTGTTGAGGCGTTGGAGGAACAACCGGTCGTATCGAGGCAAATTCCTCCGGTTCCCATGCCTCGGATGCAGCCCACTCCTCCCGTGCCTCTTCCCAAAACAGTGGCGGACGTGTCCAAACCGGTTCCCATGCCAACGGCAAAACAGGTTTCTCCTGTACCCATGCCTTCGGAAAAGCCGATGTATCCGGTTCGGACAACGGTTGAACAACAGACGGCCTCGGTGCCAGTGACACCTCCTGAGAAACCCCAAACCTTTCTCTTCTTTGAAGATGGCTCCAAGCGAACTCTCAGCGTGCCTTCTTCATTGATTCTCGGGCGCAAGCCAGCCCCGCAGCAGACAGGGGACATCGCGTTGGCTGTGCCTGACCATACTGGTACGGTCTCACGAAACCATGCTCGGATCGAATTGGTGGACGACCAAATCTGGATCACTGACTTAGCGAGCACCAACGGTACGCGAGTGCTTGACGAAAGCGGCGAAGAGACGGAACTTGAACCGAACGTCCGAACGCGTATGCATGTCGGATCCCGCATCGGACTGGGAGACATGGGCTGCAGCATCATCACATCGAAAAGCAGGAGGCGTTGATGGCTATTACTGCGGAACAACAAAACAGCAGGCTCGAAGGTCCCAAACCTCCAAAAGGAAAAATCGTATTGCAGGCACCACCCGAGCTTGAACCCAGCGACGGTGTCAACACGCTGCTCACATCATTGGTGCCATTGTTGGGCACCGCCAGCGCCATGGTCATGATGCTGATGACCAATTCGGGACTCACCGGCATGCTTACCGGCGGCATGTTCATGGTGTCGTCATTGGGATTCGTGGCGGTCAACGGCTTCCGCCAACGTTCGCAACGCATGGCGAACCTCGCGGCGGCAAGACGTGAATATCTCACTTATTTGGCTGGCATACGCAAAACCGTGCGCACCGCGGGAAGGAAACAACGCAATGCCGCATTGTGGAACGCTCCATCCCCATCCTCGTTGACGGCGATCGCCCAGGAACCGGAACGTTGCTGGGAACGTGTTCCCGCAGACGACGATTTCATGATATTACGTTGCGGCACGCATAGTGTGCCATTGTGCCTGCAGCTTGAATCACCTGAATTGCCTCCACTCGCGCAGCTCGACCCGGTTTCGGCATCGGCGGCGCATCGTTTCATGCTTGCACATAAAACGTTGCACAATATGCCTTACGGCATTGACCTGAGGAAATACAAGCGTGTGGAATTGCTTGGAAACGAAAGCCAGACGCAGGCGCTCGCAAGAGCCATGATCTGTCAAGCGGCGGTTTGGCATCCGGCTGAATGCTGCAGAGTGCTCGTACTGGCATCCGCTGATCGCATGGGGCAGTGGGAATGGGTACGGTTGCTGCCTCATAACCGTGTGCTGAACGAGAAATACTTGGAAGGCACGTATAACGGTCATGGATTTATGCTGACGAGCAACGTGCGCGAAGTTGATGCGCTGATAGGCGAGGAAGTGCTGAACCGCAACAGGCGTACCGGAGATAATGAGATTGCTCCTCATGTTTTGGTGATCAATGATGGATTCGACCGGACTGTATTGTCTCGAGAGTCCCGATTGTTCGCTGAAGACGGCCTCGGTGGAGTGACCGTGTTCGACATGCCGAATGATTGGGGGGAGCTCGAGGAAGATGACGTGCTTCGTGTGCTGTATTCGCAGACCGTGGTTGAGGAAGGACTGAACGTTCTCGAAAAGCGCGACATCAATATGGTTGAAGTGTTTTCCACGGCACTCAAGCCTGTGGAAATCCAACCGGACGAATTGACTGTGGAAGAGGCGCTCTGCATAGCGAAACGCTTGAAGAGCGTGCATGTTAACGAAACCGGAGACGATTCCTCACAATCCGTCAATCGCAAGAAATCCCCCGAATTGCCTGATCTGCTTGGCATCAGCGATATTCGTCATATCGATCTGGCGAAACTGTGGGCATATCGTGTGGGCAAGGAGCGTTTGCGCGTGCCGATCGGCCTATTCGACGACACCAGTACCGCGTTCCTTGACATCAAAGAGATGGGCCAGCATGGCATGGGCCCGCATGGCGTGCTCGTCGGCGCCACCGGTTCGGGTAAATCCGAAGTGCTGCGAACCCTGGTACTGTCGTTGGCGTTGAGCCATTCCCCGGACCAGTTGAATTTCGTACTCATCGACTTCAAAGGCGGCGCCACTTTCGCAGGTATGGACGGCATGCCTCACATTTCATCCATCATTACGAATCTCGGCAAGGAAGCGTCGCTCGTCGACCGTATGGAAGACGCGCTGGATGGCGAAGTCAACCGACGTCAGGAGCTGCTGCGAGATGCGGGCAACCTTGCCAACATCACCGAATATGAGGAGATGCGTGTCAACGGCGGGCGTAGCGATCTTAAACCGTTGCCGTCACTATTGGTCGTGGTCGACGAATTCTCCGAACTGTTGAAGGCGAAACCCGAGATCGTGCAATCGTTCGTTCGCATTGGCGCGGTCGGCCGTTCGCTGGGCATACATCTGCTCATCGCATCGCAGCGTTTGGAACAAGGCAAGCTGCGTGGTCTTGACGAGCACCTGTCATACCGTATCGGTCTGAAAACGTTCTCCGCAACCGAATCCCGTGCCGTGCTGGGCATTACGGACGCGTACGATCTGCCAAGCCTGCCTGGCATCGGCTATCTGAAATCGCCTGACGGCACCATCACCCGCTTCCGCGCGTCTTACGTGTCGGGCGTGCCGAAGGGGTTGGACGGCGAAACCACCACCTTCCAGTATGCGGTGGAACAGATGCGAGGCAAAGGCAATCCCGCGCACGTGGTGTGGCTGCCTCCGCTGGTCACGCCGAATTCGCTCGACGATTTCATGCCGGACCTGACCGTCACCAAGGAGTATGGCTTGATTTCGCCAAGGTGGCGCAATGCCGGAGCGCTTGTCGTACCATGCGCGTTGGAAGACAAGCCACGCGAGCAGAGGCGAGACGTCATGGCCCTCAATCTTGCCGGTGCGGGAGGCCATGTGGCAGTGGTGGGCGGCCCGTTGAGCGGTAAAAGCATGATGTTGCGTTCCATCGTCGCATCGTTGGCGCTCACGCATTCGCCGCTCGAAGTGCAGTTCTATGTGATCGACTGCGGTGGCGGCGCGTTCTCCTCCATGGATGGATTGGAACATGTCAGCGGCATCGCGGCAGGCAATGAGGATGAAAAAGTCCGTCGTACGCTTGCCGAAGTCAGCGGCATCATCGACGCGCGCGAACGATTCTTCAAAGAACAGCGCATCGACGGCATGGACGCGTATCGTCGCCGTCGCGCCGAAGGCAAGGTCGACGACGGATATGGCGACGTGTTCCTCGTCATCGACGGTTGGGGCGTATTCCGCGGCGACTATGACGAATTGGAAACCAAAGTCCAGCAGATCGTTGCCCGTGGTCTCACCTTCGGCGTGCACGTGTTGTTCAGCGCGAACCGTTGGATGGAAATCCGTGCCAATATCAGCGACCTTATCGGCACCAAGCTCGAACTGCGTTTGGGCGATCCGAGCGATTCGCAAATCGACCGCCACGTTGCCGACACCGTGCCCAAGGGCGCGCCTGGCCGTGGCCTGAGCGCCAACAAACTGCATACGCTCGCAGCGCTGCCCCGCATCGATGGCGGGCATGATGCGGCGACGGTGTCCGACGGCATCAACGATCTCATCGCCAAAGTACGTTCCGCATGGCAAGGCCATCCGCATGGTCCGAAGCTGCGGTTGCTGCCCGAAAACCTGCCGTACGAGGCGATGATGGCTTCCGTCATGCGTCAAAAGGCATCCAACCAGCTCGCCAAAGGCAACATGGTGGTCGGTATCGACGAGAACGCACTGTCTCCAGTGGTGTTCGACTTCAACACCGAACCGCACTGTTACCTATTCGGTGACGCCGGTTCGGGGAAATCTACATTCCTTCGCGTGATAATCAACGAAATCGTACGAAGCTATCCGGATGGAAAAGCAAAAATTTTCATGTTGGATTATCGTCGTGCGAATCTTGCGCAGATTCCGCAGTCGCATTTTGGAGCGTACCTGACCAATGACGAACAGGCTACGGAAAGTCTCGACGCGCTTGCGGAATTCCTGAAAACCCGCATTCCGGGCCAGGACGTGACTGCCGAACAGTTGCGCGACCGTTCCTGGTGGACGGGTTCGGAAGTTTACGTGCTGGTCGACGATTACGATTTGGTCTCCACCAGCCGAGGCAACCCGCTGCGTGCGTTGGTGCCATATTTGGCGCAGGCCTCCGATCTGGGATTGCATGTGGTGGTGGCCCGCAGAACCGGTGGTGCGAGCCGAGCCATGTACGATCCGGTATTGCAGACGTTCCATGATCTCGGCATGACCGGCATTCTGCTGTCCGGAGATTCGAACGAAGGCCAGCTGATCGGCAAAGTCAAACCGAAGAAGGCGGCGCCCGGTCGCGCCCAAATCGTCACTCGAGACCAAGGCCTGTTCGTGGCGCAACTGTCGAATGCGGTATTGCGCGAATAACGCGATATTGCGAAAACGTGAGATTGCGGAAAAGCCCGCGCCGTTGCATACTGCGGTTTGCGCAACATTACGTACCGCAGTATGCAGGTATCGCAACATGCTCTCGACTGTTTCGTTGAATGGTGAACCCGTTGAGTACGATGGTGCACGGCAATATAACTTGAGATAGCGAGGACTTGAGACTCATGCCACGTATGTTCGGAACAGACGGTGTTCGAGGATTGGCGAATAGGGCTTTGACCGCACAGCTTGCGTTGGATTTGGGCGATGCTGCGGTGCGCGTGCTTGGCGATGATGGAGACAAAAGCGAATTCGACGGTCGTCGCCGTGCACTGGTCGGCCGCGATACTCGCGTTTCCGGCGATTTTCTTGCAGCGGCACTGTCCGCAGGCATGTCCGCAGGTGGATTCGACGTGATCGACGCGGGCATTATTCCAACTCCGGGTGTCGCATACCTGACTTCCGTGCTGAACGTGGAAATGGGTGCCGTGATTTCCGCATCCCATAACCCCATGCCCGACAACGGCATCAAATTCTTCGCACGCGGCGGATTCAAACTGCCTGACACCAAAGAAGACGAAATCGAAAACGTGCTCGGCCAGGATTGGGACCGCCCGACCGGTGCAGGCGTGGGACGTATCAGCCACGACACGGCAACCGCAACCAACCTGTATATCGACCATCTGGTATCCACAATCGCCCCCATCGGGCCTGACAAGTCCCAGCCGACACCGTTGAAAGGCTTGAAAGTCGTGGCTGACTGCGCCAACGGCGCCACCTCCGTGGTCGCGCCGGAAGCGTTGCGCCGCGCAGGAGCCGACGTGATCGTGATCAACGCTTCGCCAGACGGCTACAACATCAACAAGAACGCCGGATCCACACACCCCGAACAGCTGCAGGCCATGGTCAAAGCCTCCGGAGCCGACTTGGGCGTGGCATTCGACGGTGACGCCGACCGTTGCCTTGCCGTAGACGGCGAAGGCAATATGGTCAACGGCGATCAGATCATGGGCATTCTTGCACGTGCCAAGAAAAACGCGGGCAAACTCAACCACGACACCCTCGTGGTAACCGTGATGAGCAACCTCGGCCTGAAGCTCGCCCTGCGTTCCATGGGCATCAAAACCGTGCAAACCGGCGTGGGCGACCGTTACGTGCTTGAGGAAATGCTGCGCGGCGACTATTCGCTCGGCGGCGAACAGTCCGGCCACGTGATCAACCGCGAATTCGCCACCACCGGCGACGGTACACTCACCGCACTGACCTTGTGCAACGAAGTGGTCAACTCCGGCAAGAGTCTCAAAGAACTCGCATCCGACTTCCCGCAACTGCCGCAAACCCTCATCAACGTGCCAAACGTCGACAAGCTCGCAGCCAAAACCAACGCCAAAGTGCAGGCGGCCGTCGAACGCGAAGAGAAAATGCTCGGCGACACCGGCCGCGTGCTCTTGCGTCCCTCCGGCACCGAACCGCTCGTGCGCGTCATGGCTGAAGCGGAAACCCAGCAGCAGGCCGACGAGGTCTGCGACCGTCTCGCCAAAGTCGTGGCCGAAGAACTCGCCTTGTAATCACACCGCCGATACACAGTATTTGGCAATCCAAAATCCCGAACCAATCCGCGAAGGAACCCCATGTTTGGACGTAACTCGAAAGTCAACCTCGAGCTCAACCGCGAGGTCGAAAAACTCATCAAAACCGGCGGCAAGGAACAGCTGCTTCCCATCGTGCAGGCAGGTGAACCGGTACTGCGCCAGCAGACCGCAGCCTACGAAGGCCAACTGAGCCGCAAGACACTTGACAAGCTCATCGAAACCATGCGCGTCACCATGATCGAAGCGCCGGGCGTAGGTCTCGCCGCAACCCAGATCGGCCTCGGACTGGCGCTTGCCGTGGTGGAAGACCATGTGCGCGACGACGATGACGATGACCCGCGCGAAGCGGCCGAATTCCCATTCCACGTCATCATCAACCCCAGCTATGAGCCGATCGGCACCGAAACCCGCAGCTTCTACGAAGGCTGCCTGAGCTTCGACGGCTATCAGGCGGTACGCAAGCGCTGGCTCGACATCACCGCCCGCTGGCAGGATGAAGATGGCAAACAGCATGAGGAACATCTGCACGGCTGGCCGGCCCGCATCTTCCAGCACGAAACCGACCATCTGAGCGGCGAACTGTATATCGACAAGGCGGAAATCCGCAGCCTCGCCACCAACGAGAATCTTGAGGATTTCTGGTGCGACGATCCGGTTCCCACCGAAGCCGCCGCCGAACTCGGATTCGAACTGTAAACCAGGAGCGCACGCCGCAAATCGCATACATGCGCGGCGAAAAACGCTGCGGAATCCGATTGTCACGGAATCCTATCGTTGCGCAATCCGCGGAATATCCTGCAGGGGGAGAGGCCCACAGGCCTCTCCCTTTTTGTCATACCGTCATTTTTTCGTCATACCACCATGCGCATAACCAGTGCAACGCGCGCACGCATCACACTCCCCACGGCAGACGCACGTATGAGCGTAACCATGTTTGCATTTCGCAGCATTATCGACAATATCGGCGTTCGCGTTGCGATGGAATGATTTCGTACGCGACGTCGTGCTCCGTCTGCAACGCGCATGATCGTATCCTGACGACGAATGCTTGGTGAACATAATCGTTTTTCGTAGCATTGTTCTTTCTCTTACCGAAAATCAACGAAATAAAACGAACCCAAGATAACCTTTCGAATCTCAAAAAACTTAAGATTGCGCTATCCGAGAAGCATCATGGTTTTTTGTACGCGCCGACGTGTACTGCGCCCCCTCTCGGCTACCATGCAAAGTATGAACGAAGCAAAGACGGGCCGTTCCTGGCTTACCGAAGCCAAACAAGACATCAGCCAATGGTCGGCATCGATGCCGAAAAACGCCGACAATGAGCGCATCGACTGGCATTGGGTCATGTCTCTCGACTTGGAACACGGCATCGGAGCCGCCAAAAGCCAAGGCATCGACCTGATCGCCGTTCTGAATGCCGCGGATACCACGTTTTCGTCGACCTCGGAGAAAACGGATCCCATGCAGGATTCGGTACTATCCGTCCAACAGTTGCATAATCTGCTGAAAAAGGATTTAGCGGTCCGTGACCGGCTCGAATCCATCATCGCGCAATGCAATACCACCTTCATGACGGATTTCGACCGTCTGATCGCTTCGTACCGTTTGCCTCGCGCGCTCGCCTATGCGAACCGTAGGTTGTGCGACGAAATTGCCGTGTTGCGGCGCATTGGTGTTGCGATGGGATTGTGGACGATTGCCGAAGAGCGGCGGGAGCGGGTGATAGTGCCCGTGCTGCAGTCTGTTGCCGGAGCGGAAAGCCTCGTGAATCTTAACGATATTCAGGATCGTACCGCGCAGATCGTCAATGGCCGTGCCGAACGTCGTGCCGCGGAACGTGAACAGAAGCGTGCCAGCGATTACGCCATGTCACGCGCGAATTTGAGCGGGGTGACGAGTCCGGGAGGCTCGAAGGTGTTCGACTATGGCTCCCTCGGATCCGCTGGTGGTTCCGCTGACTCGGCGGAAGCCGCGCAGGACCGACGTTTGGCGGATTACAAAAAGTCGGATTGGCGTGACGCCTACCTTCCCGGCCGTGACGTCGACACGGTGATGGGCATTGATATCGAAACTACGGGTACGGATCCGGCTCGCGTGTACATCATCGATGCCGGATTCGAATTCATGAACATGATCTCGCCTCGTCCTGCCGGCGAGCCCGCGGGCTACCGCTACGAACAGGATTATTACGAGACCGGCGATGCATATGGCCAGGCACGTCTTTCCTTCGGCGTTCCCGCGCAGAATGCGCTGCTTGGCAATCCTCTGATTCTCGACCTTACCGGTATTGACGTGCGCGATCGCGCCAGCGCGGACTTTCGTCTGTTCGACGAATGGCCCGAAGCTCAGATCGGATTGCTGCAACGACTCGAACAGCAGCCATATGTTGCGCATAACGCCCGGTTCGAGCATAGCTTTTTCATGCTGAACGTCGCCGGATATGCGGAAAGCTATCGTGCCGGCAATATCACGATCATCGACACATTGCCGATGAGCCGTCGTTGGGATGAGGGGTCGATTCCCGATGATGAGCATCCGCACGGCAACAATACGTTGGATGCGTATGCCAAACGTCAGGGCGCGTTGGATGCATCCAAAAGCGAACGACATCTTGGCTTGGAAGATACGCACATCATGCTGGTCGCTATGAAGCATCATCTGGGTGTGCTGCATGCCGAGGGGCGCGGGCCGTGGGGCGCCGGTGGCAGGCCCGGCAATGGTGGCAAGCGCTGTGGCAAGCGCTGGTAGACGGAGTCGCTCGCAGGTTGTGTGGCAAGGCGTAAGTTGGTCGGACGAATTGACGTTGCTGGATGTGTGTCAGGCGTAGTCGTGTTGTGTCTGTTCCCGCTGGATGTTTTGCCCGCTGTTTGTCTTGTACCTTTCTGTCATTCGTTCGTCTCGTGTGCGACACGCCCGGATGTTGACCTGTCGCGAGGTATGTTGAGGTTTTTCCAGCGGGATTGTGCTGTGAAATGGTGCTCATCACTCGATTTTCCTGTGATTTCGACACGCCGAGAGATACGTTATTTTTCAACGGTTTACACGGTGTTTGCGGAAGGTCGATTTGCGTGGATCGACAAGGACGTGTAAGTTTACATCTCGCTGCTCAGCACGGCGGTTCCGCTCCTGAGGTTCGGGACGGTCTGCTGGTGTGGTGGTGGTTTGAGAACTCAAGAGCGTATTTGTACTACTTCTTTATAGTCAATGA